>OJDW01000049.1_pt1 | contig 55295 bp, 73 predicted proteins | sample 1593131 | NCBI WGS metagenome assembly OJDW01 (sample SAMN05416874, study PRJEB24817) | seawater metagenome | isolation source: Sea water | place: Canada:Atlantic | collected 2013-11 | reverse complement strand
AGACGGGGCCTACAGGGGATTATGTCTTTTTAGGAGGGAAAATCCCCAGTACCCCATCTATGGATGGTTGTGGCTGTCATTCCAAGCAGTCTTTACGCTTTAACCTTGGGCTGCAAACAGCACAAACGCTATCAACTGTTCTATTTAGGCGCAATTGGAGTGGCGCTACTCATCTTGGCCTTAGCTTTAGGAGAAGAGCGAATTGGTGAGTCAGGTGAAAAGACACTGACAGTTTTAGGCGCCTGCTTCGTTGCCATTGGCCATTGGTTTAATTACCGCCTTTGTAATGCACTAGACCATGAAAACTGCGCCTGCCCTAACGATAAAGATTCTGGTGTAAATTGAAACGCGACTACTTTATCGCCTTAGAGCAAAAAAGTAACAACAGTTTATTAGCATTACCTGAAGTTATAGAGCAACTTGCTTTTAACGAGCAAGGTTTAATTCCTGTTATTACTCAAGATGCAAACCCCCAGTCGGTATTAATGTTCGCCTGGATGAATAAAGAGGCACTTGCACAGACAATTGCAACTCAGCGCATGACCTACTGGTCGAGAAGCCGTCAGCAGCTTTGGATTAAAGGTGAAACCAGTGGTAGCTGGCAAAAATTGCTAGCCATGTCGCTCGATTGTGATGGCGATGTTATTCTTTGTGAAGTCGAGCAACAAGGAGCTGCTTGCCATACCGGCCGCAAATCGTGTTTTTATTTACACGTTGATGTTGATAATCAGCACGTTAGGATCACTGACAGCAATGAGCTTTGAAAGCGGTAACATTCAAGCCGTTCCCACCAACATCATTACAGGCTTTTTAGGTGTTGGAAAAACCTCTGCAATTTTGCATTTACTTAAATGCAAACCAAACGATGAACGCTGGGCGGTATTAATCAATGAATTTGGAGAAATTGGTGTCGACGGCAGTGTTGTAGCCGGTCAACATTCAACCGACGAGGGGATTTTCATTCGTGAAGTACCCGGAGGCTGCATGTGTTGTGCTGCCGGCTTGCCTATGCAAACTGCCTTAAACCAACTCTTAGCGAAAGCTAAACCAGATCGTTTACTGATTGAACCCACCGGGCTCGGACACCCTAAAGAAGTATTGCAGGCGCTTTCTATGGAGTATTATCAGGAGGTCTTGTGCTTGCAGAAAACTATTACCTTGGTGGATGCAAGAAACTTGTCTGACTCACGCTATACCCAGCATGAAACGTTTAACCAGCAAATTGCAATTGCCGATACCGTTGTTGGAAATAAGTTGGACTTATATCAAGACACTGATAAGGCCAACTTAATTGCTTACGTGAAACAACGAGGACAGACCAACACACGTGTTATTTTTACCCAGCATGGGGAAATACCCTTTTCAGCATTACAGGGCTCAACCTCCAGTTCATACCAAGCGTCCCTTCCCCATCATCACGCATCGGGTTCAAAACCACTTGTTTCAGAGGCTGACATACCGGCTTGCGGATTCTTAAAGGCCATCAATGAGGGTGAAGGATATAAAAGTATCGGCTGGCGCTTTTCTCCTCATAAGGTTTTTCAGTGCGAAAAATTACTGGTATTTTTAACCGGCTTGCAAGTCGAACGAATGAAGGCCGTTTTTATAACTGAGGCTGGTTTTTTTGCTTATAACCTTGCTAACGATACGTTAACAGAGATTGGACTGGACGAGTGCTTGGAAAGCCGTATTGAAATTATTTCTGACCGCCTCGATGACGCCTTAGAACCGCAGCTAATGGCTTGTATCGCCGATTGATTTTTAATGGTTTATTCTGAGTAAAGCTCAAATGATTGCATCTGCATGCTGTAAGCGGCTGTTGCCACCTCATTTTCAACAAGCGATGTTTTTACAATACCCGATACCCAGAAAGGGTCATACAAAGCCTCTACTTTTAAGCCTTTTGGGTAGTTTACAAAAATAATTTGATTAGGTGGTGGTGGCGGCACATGAATGCAGGCACCAAAAAAAGGTACTAGAAAAAACTGAGTGATGGTTTGTTCATCATCAAACTCTAAGGGCACAATAAAGCCTGGAATTCGAATCGCTTGCCCATCCATTTCCTGAACAATCCGTGTTGAAGAGAGTGCCTGTTGATAGGGATCATCACTAGCAGCAGCAAGGGCATTAGCAACTTGGCTACTAATCTGATCTTCAAATGAACCATCTTCAATATCGTTTATGTAGCTAGGCGGATTAAGAAGTATTTCTAAGTCTTCTTTCGGCATCAACTTCGTCCATTCAATGGTTTTGAAGCTCGATTCTGACAGTGTTGCCTGTTCAGGCTTATCAGTTATTAACGGTTGCTTAGTTGGCGACTCTACTACTTCTGGCCTCAATACTGGATCTATTGCTTCGTTAACAACCTCACTATCTGGCATCTCACATGCTAAGAGCGTCAATGTGGCGAATATAAAAAACGTTACGTTTAACAGTCTAGGCATTATGTTAAGTACTCAAAAATTTTAAAAATTGATTTCATTCTGCAATGTTACATTATATCATTTATAGCACTTTAATTGATGCATTGTTGAGGCGTTTAATGGCCATTGAGCTCACCAATATCCGCTTTCACTACCCGGCACAGCCTGAGCAGAATATATTAAATATTCCCCATTGGTCTTTAGCTAGCGAAGAGCGGACATTTTTACACGGCCCTTCAGGTAGTGGCAAATCAACTTTACTGAGCCTGTTGAGTGGTTTACTTCCGCCGAGCGATGGACAGCTGAACGTTCTTGGCCAACCTTTAGATAAAATGAGCGGCCGACAGCGTGATCGCTTCCGTGCTGCGCATATCGGTTATGTATTCCAGCAGTTTAATTTGGTTCCCTACCTCAGTCCAATCGACAATATCTTGTTGGCGACTCGGTTTGCAAAACGACGGCCCTCAACCGACCTAAACCAAGAAATTCAAGAGTTATTAAATGCATTGCACATCGCCAAGAAAGAATGGTACCGCCCTACCCGCGAGCTAAGTATTGGGCAACAGCAACGCGTTGCCATTGCCCGCGCTTTGGTCAACAAACCGCGTTTACTGGTGGCTGATGAACCTACCTCTTCGCTAGACATGAAAAATAGAGACGCCTTTATGGACTTGTTAATGACGATAGTGGCTGATAACAACATGACATTACTGTTCGTCAGCCATGACCTAAGCTTATCAAGTTATTTTAATAACGTTGAATCTTTGCATGATATCAATCAATTAGTGGGTTCAGCCTCATGCTAGCCAAACTGGCCCTGCAAAGCTTACTCGACCGTAAAGGCTCAGTTATGCTCTCATTGATGGCGATGACAGTGAGTATTTTTGTGTTACTTGGTGTCGAGCAAATTCGTCAACAAACTAAAGAGAATTTCTCTAATACCGTGTCCGGTGTTGACCTGATTGTTGGTGCTAGAACAGGCAGTCTCAACTTACTGTTATATTCTGTTTTTAGAATCGGCTCGCCGACCAACAATATCCGTATGGAAACCTACGACAATATTGCCAGCAATGAAAAAGTGAAATGGGCGATCCCGATGTCTCTCGGTGATTCACACAAAGGCTATCGTGTGCTGGGCACCTCGACAGACTATTTTCGCTATTTCAGCTATGGCAAACAGCATCGTTTAGCATTTACTCAAGGACAGGCATTTGGTCAGTTGTTTGATGTCGTATTGGGTTCCAATGTCGCACAACAACTCGGTTATCAATTGGGTGATAAAATCACCTTGGCTCATGGTCTTGCCGCCACTAGTTTTAGTATGCACGATGATCGACCCTTTACCGTGGTTGGGATTTTAGCAGCTACCGGAACGCCGGTTGATCAAACCTTGCATGTTAGCTTGCAAGGTATTGAAGCCATTCATACCGATTGGCAACAAGGCGTGAAAACACATAACAATACACTCACTCAAGCAGAGCTAGAACAAGCCAATCTAAAACCCAAAAGCCTTAATGCCTTTATGCTGGGCCTTAAGTCAAAAATGACCACATTCCAGTTCCAAAGAATGATCAATCAATACAAACAAGAACCTTTACTGGCTATTTTGCCAGGGGTTGCTTTATCAGAACTCTGGCAAATGATGAGTGTTTTAGAAAATACGCTACTGTTAGTCTCTGCATTAGTTTTTATTGCTGCCTGCTTAGGAGTTAGCGCAATGCTACTGGCATCGATTCGCGAGCGCAGCCGTGAAATCCACTTACTGCGTGTTATTGGCGCACCGCCCTATATTTTGTTTTTACTCATTGAGCTAGAAGCCCTACTGATTACACTGCTAAGTTGTGTTTTAGCAATCGCTCTTTTGGCTCTTTGCCTATTTTTCTTACAGGATTATTTAATATCGCATTTCGGGCTACCTATTCAATTAAATTTATTGACCGAAAATAGCCTGTATTTGATGGCTGCGTTAATCATTACGTCCATTTTTGCCGCCATCATTCCTGCGTTGAGCAGTTACCGAAAAGCTAGAGGATAGCTGGTCTAATTGGTAAGCAAAACAAATCCGGTAGAGAGTAGTAGCTAAATAATAATAAATTAGGTTTCTTATTAATTGCAACTTATTGAAATATAGATGCTTTATAGAATCTATTTAACCCGCGCTATTTCTTTCCAGTTTGTTGTATAAAGGCTAGACCTATTAATGGGAACTGACTGCTGTAATGACTTATTACCTGCTGCAGCAAAACGAAGGCTGTTATTAAATCGTGAATTAATGGCATCCATCGTTTTCATCAGAGTTACGCTTTTTTCATTGCCTGTCGACTGACTGTTAAATATATCCTGCTGATGGATCACACTGCTTTGAGCCAGCTGTATATCTCCTAACGTTACACCCGCTTTTTGATATTGATAGCCTGGGAGAAAAATACCCGCTAATAGTTTTTTGGCGATTTTAATTAAATCCCGACTATCTTGTGTGCCCGATTTTAATTTATAAGTCGCTTTTTCAGAATAAAACGGTTTTTTATCAAATGGGCTGGTACGAATAAAAACACTCACTTGCAGCGTAACACCTTTCTGGGCTCTTAGTTTTTCAGCTGCTTTAAGACAAAAAACACTCAATACTTGTTCAAGTTCTTGCCGATCAGTCACTTTATCTTTAAAGCTTCTAGAGCAAATAATTTGTTGCTTTGGTTTTTGCTCTTCATTAAAAGACATAACTGGAGTCCCTTGCAATTCTTGCACTGTTTGAGCCAAGGTAATATTAAAGTGCTTTTTTATTGAATTGATGGGTTGAGATTGCAAATCCCATACAGTTTCAATACCCAACGTATTAAGCTTTTCGTTTAATCGGCGGCCAACGCCCCACACTTCGCCAACCGGCGTTATTTGCATTATTTTCTGGCGCCTAATGGGTTCGTTAATATCTACTACCCCACCGCTACTTGGCCATTTCTTTGCCGCATAATTTGCCAGTTTAGCCAGCGTTTTTGTTGGGCCTATCCCTACCCCAACCGGTATACCAACCCAGCGTGCTAGGCTGTTTTTTATTTCTAGGCCTAAGTCAGTTGCGTTAACGTTATGTCGCTCCAAATCGATAAAAGCCTCATCTATCGAGTAAACATCTACCGAGGGCGAAAAAGCAGTCAGGCTATGCATGATGCGCGCGGATAAATCTGCATACAAAGGGTAATTAGAAGAAAACAGTTGTATATCGTGCTGTCTAACCAGCTGCCTGACTTGGTGGACAGGGACGGCCATTTTTATGCCTAAGTCTTTAACCTCTTGGCTACGAGAAACAATGCAACCATCATTATTACTGAGCACAGCCACTGGTTTATTCAATAAGTCAGGGCGAAATAATCGTTCACAACTGACGTAGAAATTATTGCAATCAACCAGTGCAATGTTTGCGGGGTATTTCACGGTAAGTTAGCGTTTTTATAGGTTTTTATACATTGTGGATAACGCTCGTTACCACACCCCAAATAACCATGTCCACTTCCTCTTTTATGGGTATATCCGGGTAATCTGGGTTCTCGGGAGCAAGCACCAATTTACCTTCTTTTGAGCGCAGCCGTTTAACAGTTAACTCGCCATCTAGAGCGCAAACAACTATTTTACCCACGCCCGCATGAACGGATCGATCAACCACAAGGATATCATCGGGGTGAATACCAGCGCCCAGCATAGACTCCCCTTCTGCTCTAACAAAAAAAGTAGCCGCAGGCTTGTTAATAAGGAGTTCATTCAGGTCAAGTCTTTTTTCTATGTAATCATCGGCCGGTGACGGGAAACCAGCGGCAACACTGACACCATAGAGTGGGATAGATGGTACGGGGCTATCTAAATCGGGTAAAAAAATATTAGGAAAAGGTATTTTTTCAGCGTTAATTTTTTGCTTTTTGTGTTCCAGTAATTCGCTAACAGTCGCCATAAGGCTTTCTGGTATTCTAACGGCCTTGGTAGGTTCGCCATAGCTTGAAGAGCCTTTTTTGCGACCTGCTCCAGCACGCGCTCCTCCATGTTTTGTTACTTTTTCGATCATGATAAAACTCTTTTCTATAAGACACTTGAATAGTGTACGTAAATCAAGTTGGAATGAAAAGGGCTTTTAAAAGTTATCCACTAAAACTGTGGATAACTTTGTGAAGAAGTATCGTAAAGCGAAAAAAAGGTAGTGCTGGCGACTACTTATAAAAACTGGTCTAATTTTGACCAGCCATAATATTTTGCTAGTTTCTAAGCGCTATAATCAACAACGTTATGCTGTTGAGTACCGAGTCCTTCGACTTCGGCAACCACTTTGTCGCCTGCTTTAAGAAACTGTGGTGGGTTCATACCAAGCCCTACTCCTTCTGGCGTGCCGGTAAAAATTAAATCACCCGGTTGAAGGCTCATAAACTCATTAATATAACTCACCAATTTCTTAACCGAATGTATCATCGTATCGGTATTGCTGGCCTGCATCCGTTTACCATTAACATCTAAGCTCACAGCGCATGATTGGTACTGTTTAAACTCATCCAAGGTCACAAAATATGGCCCAATAGGTGCAAAGGTATCTGCACTTTTACCTTTAAGCCACTGGCCACTTCGACTTTTTTGAAAATATCGCTCAGATACATCAATGCCCGTACAGAAACCAGCAATATGCGCTTCTGCATCGTCTTCTGAAATATACCGAGCTGGCTTACCAATAATAACGACAAGCTCTATCTCCCAGTCCACTTGTGTCGCGCCTTTAGGTCGTTCAATAAGGTCAAAGGGGCCGCTTAAAGCACTAACTGCTTTGGTAAATAGCACCGGCTCGTCTTGCTGCTTGCCCCCTGTTTCTTTAATGTGCTCATCATAATTTAAACCAACAGCAATGATCTTGCCTGGGTTTAATAACGGCGCAGCAATGCGGTCAGGCTTTTCTATAATGGGCAGACTATCAACATCGAGGTTTTTCAGTGCCTGTAAACCATCGTTGGCTAAAAAATCAGATGAAATAACATCACACACACCCTCTAAAGAGCGAATTCTATTGTTACTGTCTAATAGGCAAGGAATTTCATGACCGAGTAAACCAACATTGAGTAATTTCATAGAGGAGCCTTTTCATTAAGGGTTAATTAAATACTCTGATACTATATCTGAATCACTATGTTGGTGAACAGTGATACAAACTAATAATAAGTTTAGGAGATATAAATATGAGTAATGCAGTTGTAGCCTTAGGCGGGTTTGCGTTTTGGACCTTAATTCTTGTTTTATCGATAGCCACATTTCGTGCGGTTAGTGATTTTGTTCTTAAGCGCGGTATTCCTATTAACGGCTTTAAACCAGATGGCTCAGATGTACCCGGGTTTGGTCAACGATTAACCCGTGCACACTTAAATAGCCTTGAACTGCTACCAGTTTTTGCTGCCGTCGTATTAACGGCCTCTTTGGCGGGTCAAATGGCTTTATTAGAACCAACCGTTATGTACATTCTGTATGCCAGAGTGGCTCAATCTATCGCACATCTAATTTCTACCTCGGCTATTGCTGTGCTGATTCGCGGTATCTTCTTTGTTGTTCAAGTTGCACTATTAATCTCTTATATCTGGCAGATTATTATGTAATAACGGCTATATTTTTTTAGTTAGTCAACAAAAAGGCTAAACCTGAAGATAAGGTTTAGCCTTTTTTATATCCCTTGTTTTTTGTTAAATAGCCGTATAATTACTGGCATGCAATTGAAACAAACACAGCGACTCATCGCCTTTTTTATCAGCTTATTGATCAGCGCTAATGTACTAGCAAAACCTCAGCGAATTGTTTCGTTAAACCTATGTGCCGATCAGCTATTAATGGCGCTATTACCGCCCGAGCGGTTAATTGCTATTACGCCATTAGCAGCGAACCCAGAAGCCTCTTATTTATACCAAAAAGCGGCTCAATATCATCAACACAGTAGCCGTATTGAAGAGATTATGGCACTTAAGCCAGACTTAATTGTTGCCGGTGAATTTACCGCCCAACCAACTAACCAGCTACTTGAAGAGTTAGGTTATAAGGTGATTAAGTTAGGCTTACCTATCAACAGTGACGGCATTTTTCAGCAAGTACGCTTTTTAGGTCAGCAAATTGGCGAACCTGCTCGTGCCGAGGCGCTTGTTCTGGCTATGCATAAACAGTTAGCTAACATTATTGGGGCACAAGATAACAGATCTCAACGAGCAGCTGTTTACTATGCCAATGGCTTTACCGCAGGCCAGCAGACTATCGTCAATGAAATTTTAACAATGGCGGGGCTAAGAAATATTGCTGCGGAGTTGAATTTAGATTATGTTGCCCCGCTATCGCTAGAATCTCTACTGGCATCAAAGCCAGACATTCTTCTATTAGGACGCTCCAATAACAACACCAACAGCTTAGCGCACCAAATTTTGCAGCACCAGGCCATCCAGCGATATGCAGCGCTCAAACAGGTAAAAAGAATAACCATTCCTGATAGATATTGGAGTTGTGCAGGACCGTCTAGTTTCGCTGCAGCGAGTTACCTACAGCAGCAATTATTAGCGCAACCCCTTTAATACACCCATGCAAACTCGCTTAATGACTAACCATAACGAAACCCGTTTAACAGCAACCTTATTAATGAGCCTGTTAGTGTTAATGGCATTGTCATTAATAATAGGTGAATTAAATATAAGCATTATCAATAGTTTAAAAAGCATTCTTAATAACGAATCTACATTAGAGTCTATTGTATTTGAAGAAATTCGTTTACCCCGCACCCTACTCGCTGTGCTGATTGGCGCGTCATTAGGTTTATCCGGCGCGGCCTTACAAGGCATGGTTAGAAATCCATTAGCCGAACCCGGTGTTATCGGTGTATCAAGCAGTGCCGCCTTGGGCGCAGTGATTGTTTTTTACTTTGGCTTAAGCGCTATTTTCCCCATGGCATTACCGCTCGGGGGAATAGCCGGTGCTTTATTAGCGGTTGTTTTTCTGTACTTATTAACCGGTAAAAATAGCAGCATGCTCACCCTAATATTGGCGGGCGTCGCTGTTAGTAGCCTTGCAGCGGCCTTAACAGCGTTAGCGCTCAACTTATCGCCTAATCCTTATGCTTCTCTTGAAATATTTTTCTGGTTAATGGGCTCCTTAGCCGAGAGAAGCTTTACACACGTTTGGTTAATTTTGCTGCCAACCCTATTAGGCTGGTGGTTAATGTTAAAAGGACGGCGCGATTTAGATGTACTCTCACTCGGTGAAGACACCGCCCAATCCTTGGGTGTTAACTTGGCAAAGCTTAATCGACGTATTATTTTAGGCGTTGCCTTAGCAGTTGGTTCTGCGGTATCGGTAAGCGGTGGTATTGGCTTTGTAGGCTTAGTAGTCCCCCACTTACTGCGGCCATATGTGGGCTACCAACCCGGGCGGCTATTAATATGCAGCGCACTGGGTGGTGCTATATTACTATTAGCAGCCGATATGCTTGTTCGTTTAATACCGACGCAACAAGAACTTAAAATTGGCGTATTAACCGCCTTATTAGGCGCCCCTTTCTTTTTACATTTAATTTTAAAATCCAGACGAGAGTGGCTGTCATGAGTTTAGTGGCATCAAACATAGCTGTTAGTTTATCCGGCCACAGCATATTAAAAAATATGAGTATTCAGTTTCCAGCAGGAAAACTCACTGGATTAATTGGCCCTAATGGAGCCGGTAAATCCACGCTGATGCGTGCCTTAGCTGGTTTACTGCCGATTGAATCGGGTGTAATACGTTTGGCAGGCAAAGACATTCACGCCTTGCAAGCGCTTGAATTAGCGAAAGAAATAACCTATTTGCCGCAACTCGGCGAATGCCATTGGCCGTTAACCGTTGAACGGGTCGTTATGTTAGGCAGGCACCCGCATAATGATGGCCATCATGCAGACAATTTGAGTTTACAGGCAGTAGAAAAAGCTATTAAAGAAGTGGATATAGAACACCTAATCGGCCGCTCGGTGAATGAACTATCTGGCGGTGAGCGAGCACGGGTTATGTTAGCCCGAGCGCTGGCCACAGAGAGCCCTATTTTACTGGCAGATGAGCCGATCGTATCGCTCGACCCACGGCATCAAATTGAGGTTATGGCGTTATTGCAAACGCTGGCGAAAAAAGGAAAAACAGTCATTATTGTTTTACATGAACTGCACTTAGCCATGAGGTATTGTGAGAATCTTGTTTTACTGAATAACGGGGTAAAAGCATCTGAAGGTATCGCCAACGATGTCTTATCGATTGAGAACATGCAGGCTGTTTATGGTGTTGATGCAATTTTTGGCGAGCACCAAGGGAGTCACTGGGTTTTACCTTGGAGAAATAAAAAAGCAGAGTAAGCCTTAGCCATCCCTGCTTTTTTATTAAATACCTAAAAGTAAACGCTTAATTGATTAATTCAACACCAATAAATCCAGCGCGACCTAATGCCTGAAAACCATAAGCGGGCTCATAGTACTTATCAGTAAGGTTATCAAGACGTGCAAACAACTTTACATTGTTGCTAAGCTTATATGTAGCAGCAACATTTACAACACTATAGCCTCCAACATCAACACGTTGGCCAAAACCATCAACATCAACGCGCTGCCCCGTATATAAAACATTCGTATTGATATTGATATGCTCAGCAGGCTCATAGTTAAACTCTATATTCGCTTTATGCTTAGGTCGGCGTAATAACTCCTTATTGTCCTCATCTTTAGTACGCGTATAAGTGTGATTAATATCTATATTAAGGTTAGATAGTGCTTTAAAGTGTATTGCACTTTCAACACCAGACATATCGGCATTATCACGGTTAACGCTAGTACTATTAAAGCCTATATATTGAGTTGTGATTAAATCTTCAACCTTTGTCTCAAAGTAAGTAATACTAGTTTTTATATCGCTAGCAAAAAACAGTTGGTCTATACCAATTTCCCAACTATCGCTTGTTTCTGCATCTAAATTTGGGTTACCACTGTATGCGCTACCAAAGTTATTGGGGGTAAAACCAAATAATTGGAATAGCGACGGCGCTTTAAAACCAGTTCCATAAGCAGCATGTAAACGTGTGTTTTCCGTAGCGTTGTAACTAGCAGTCGTTCTATATGTTAACTCTGAACCGAAGTCGTCTGTGTCGTCATAGCGAGCGCCTACTGTAATAAAGAGTTGATCATTTACCTCAATTTGATCTTGAATGTATGTAGACTTAGTATCACGATCAGCCTTGGTTAGTTGATTAATGATGAAACCACCAAAATCACTGAACCCCTTGGAGTTCATCTCTTCACTTTCATGTTCGAAACCAATGGTAATGATTTGATTTTCAAATAAAAACAGATTATTTTGAAGTGCGAATTTTGTTTTTTGACCATCAAAGCTTGTATCTACCAAGGTGCCAAACGGACTTTGTCTTTCATCTTTATTTTGCCTTTCAATATCAGAACGACTAGCCGTTAAAATAGGCTGCCAAACACCATCAGCATATAAGCCTTTTAATTCAAAACCTAAGTACAATTGCTCGCTATCATTCGTTGCATCAGCATCCTCAGCCGTATTACCAGAAAAATCAAAACCACCATCGATATCGGCTTCAGTTTCAATATAGCGAGCAGTAAAATCCGCCTCTAAAGAGTCAAAACCCTTCCAGCCTAAACGTGTTGAGAAAACGATATTTTCATAATTATCATCCTCAGTAATACTCCCTGGCGCTAATTTCTTTTTAGCTGCAATACTTTCTCCATCAGTGTCTAAGCGCCCGATAGCAACAGAATAATTAAAGTTGTTTTTTTCACCCGATAATACAGCTGATTCACGGCGAGTTGATTGAGTACCTACCCCAGCTTTAACTCGAAAATTAAGATCTCCTTGCCCTTTTTTTGTTCTTATTTGAATAACACCACCAATTGCATCTGAACCGTATAATACACTTTGAGAACCACGTACTACTTCTATACTTTCAATACCTTCAACTAAAAAATTTGAAAAATCAAAAGCACCGCTTGGTGTGCTTGGGTCATTCATTTCAACACCATCAATTAAAACGAGGACATGCTCAGAATTTGTTCCACGTAAAAATACTGAGGTTTGAGCCCCTTTTCCACCGGACTGAACAACATTAAGTCCCGGCACACTCATTAAAACTTCATCTAGTGACACATATTGTTTACGATCGATATCTTTTGCCGTAATAAGAGAAACGGTGCTACCTAATGTATCAACATTGCTTGGAGTCCTAGTTGCAGTAATGAGCATGGAGTTTTCAGCCAATGCAATTTGTTGTGATAATGCAGCTGTAATACTGGCAGCCAAAAGGGTTTTTTTCATGAGGTTTCCTCGTTATAAGGCGCAGCCCCGCGCCAGTTAAAAGACGCACAAGAGGAAATATGATGAAGTTGAATAAAGGAAACCAACATCAGCCAAGTTGCCCACCCGCAACGTACCGGTTTGCCTTTGGCAGGTCTCCGGGCTCATAAGTGGTTAATTGTTAGTTAACCGATGTATCGCCTTCCCATGTTTTGACACAGTGGCTGTTAATACACGTTACTTATATACCGTTGCGGGGGCAGCGTTGGGTTTGATCGAAATCGTACCAACTTCCCTTTTAATTAGGCCAAGGCCTAATACCAAAAAGCGTGGGCATTATCTTTGATTTGGACTATGCTAGTCAAGATGAGAGCTAGTGTAATTAATAGAAGAACAAGTAATAATTAATGAATTCAAACAGCATCAAAGTCCTACTCATTGACGATCACGAGTTGGTTAGAAGCGGTATCGAATACCTCTTAGGCTCAGACCCCGATATTGACGTCGTCGCTATTGGCTCATCCGGTGAAGAAGCCGTTAAATTAGCCGAACAACTCAAGCCAGACGTTATTCTAATGGACTTAAATATGCCCGGCATCGGAGGCGCTGAAGCAATCAAACGAATTTTAAGGCACGAGCCAAGCACTAAAATTATTGCCTTAAGTGTATACGACGACGGCCCAATTCCCCATCAAGCCATTAAACTCGGAGCCAAAGGCTACATTAATAAAGGTTGTCCTGTTGATGAAATGATCAAAGCCATCATTGCTGTTTATCAAGGTAAAAACTACCTATCATCAGCTGTTGCAACCAACCTTATTTTTGGCACACAAGAAGTAGAAAAAAATATATTCAGCCAACTCAGCAACAGAGAATTACAAATTGTTACTAAAATTGTTGATGGTTACAAAATTTCAGACATAGCAGAGTCTTTATCAATAAGCCCTAAAACAGTTAACACACACCGCTACCGCGTTCATGAAAAGTTAGGTATTGGCAACGATATTGAACTGGTTAAACTGGCCATTAATGAAGGCTTATTAAAAAACTTATAAATTTATAAAACTTCTACTCGTCTTTATTGCAATCATAGGGTAAAATTCGCGCTCAATTTGATTGCCTGGGTGGTGAAATTGGTAGACACACGGGACTTAAAATCCCGCGACCTTAACAGTCGTGCCGGTTCGATTCCGGCCCCAGGCACCATTTATACTTTCAGTATTCGGCTGAATTAGACCGCAAAGCCCGACAATAAAGGGCTTTGAGGCTCTAAATCCTCTCTTTACTTTCCGCAATAAACCGCATTAAACGGCACCTTTTACCTTTCATTTACGCCATTTTTACGCCACAATTTACGCCAAGTTATTTTTAACGGGGGCGTTGGTGGCTAAACCGAGAAAGGTTAATGGTAAGTGGCGGGCTGAATTTAGGCGTGGTGGCTTTTATTCGTCGGCTTCTTTCAATTCGAAATCAGCGGCTAATAATTGGCTGGTTGAAAAAGAGGCGGCTTTTTTGTCGCGGCGCCAGGGCGGCGTGTCTACTATGCTGTTTTCTGAGTTGCTAACGGATTATTCTAATCGCATTACTATTAAAAAACGGTCTGCTAAAAATGAGGCTGTTCGGATTGTTTTTATGAAAAAACAGTTTTTTGCTAATATTAAGTTGTGTGATTTGTCTTCTGCTGATTTTTCGCATTGGCGCGATGAGCGCTTAAAAAAGGTTTCTGCAGCGTCTGTTTTGCGTGATTGGAATTTGCTAAGCCATGTTTTTACTATTGCTATTAAAGAATGGGGGTTAATGCACGAAAGCCCATTATCTGGCGTTGCTAGGCCGTCTAAGCCAAAGCATAGGGACCGTTTGGTATCTAATGATGAGATAGAGAAGCTTTGCTATTGTTCAGGCTACGAAAGCGGCCTGCGCAATAAAACCGCGCGTTGCTATCTTGCTTTTATATTTGCGATTGAAACAGCCATGCGCTTAGGAGAAATTGCCAAGCTTAAACGGGCTAATATTAACGGCAATATAGCCCTGCTCAAAATGACCAAAAACGGCCAATCGCGTAAAGTACCATTGTCACCAAAGGCGATAGAAATTTTAGACAGCCTACCCACCGATGATTTGTTTGATATGCGCGCAGATGTAATGAGTACGTTATTTAGAAAAGTGCGTGATCGGGCTAATTTACCCGATTTGCACTTTCACGATTCACGGCACGAGGCAATTACCAGGCTATCACGAAAGTTAACTATTTATCAGTTGGCTAAAGTGGCGGGTATTTTAGATTTAAAAATACTCATGGTTTACTACAACGAAACGGCTGAAGATATTGCGGGTTTGATGAGCTAAACAAAAACCGTAAGTTGCGGCGATTCCCTTATTACCTCACCTGTAAATGGTTGGTACGCATAATTATCACTCGCTGGTGATAGCACGCCGCTTAATGCTGCGGATGGGGTTATCACGGCCATTCGTTTTAATAATTGAGATCCTGTTCGCTGAAAATAGTCTAGCGTTGATATATTATTATTTTTAACTGACGTTCTAATTCTTAGTGTGCCATCGTACAGTATATTATTCAAATTCGGTGCAGTCCCCGTTTGCAAGTTACCTTTGAATTTCTCGTGAACCGCTGCCATCAATTGTCGTGATGTTGATTGACTATCTATCTCATCATCCATTGTCTCATGTGATGTTGTCGTATTAATCGTTGGCGCAGTAACGGGATATTTCTCTATATTCAACCACTGACTACCGTCACCCGCTGGTGATTGAATGAAGGTTGGTTGATAGTAATCAACCTGCGGTGTAGTGACACTATTATTAGCGTAGTGGTGCTTACCGTTCCAAATATCTGCTCCACCCAGCTCAACTATTATCGATAAAATCTCTTCCTCTGTTGTCGAAGCGCTGGCACCAGTAACGTTCGCACCGGTGCGATTATACTCATTTGCCCGCCAAACTAAAATATCACCTCCTGGCGTGGCTACATCATACTCTTCTACTGTTGCGGTTAAATCAGCTGGCAATATAGGATCACTCCTATTAATTAAATTTCGCACAACGCTGTTAACTTTAATCTCTAGATACCTCAAAGCGCCGCTATTAGAATAATGCGCCCAAAGAATATTCGTTATCGTGATGTCACTGTTAATTTCATCATAAGAGCCCAAATCTACTAAATTAAAACTAGCTGTATTGGTCGTTGGCCCAGCAGTTTGATTCCACACTGTTGGCTCTCCAACATTTAGATCACCTGATGCGGCAAGCGTTATATTAAAACTCTTGCCATATGACACACCCTCAGAATACGAACCAACTATAGTTTTCGTTTCAGCAACATTTTTAGAAATTTGAATACTAGGAACGCCGACTAAGTCAAACTCAATAAAAGCCACCTTTGCCCCGCCTATTTTATACAGCGCCTTCGTGCCATTGGGATGCGCGTTTACGAACTCATAAGTATTCACATCAACGTCATCATCAAATTGTAATGTGTACTGAATGGGCGCTACGGGCGCTAACGGCGGGATAGATAATTTACCAAACAATCGCTTATTTAAAACAACGGTTACAGTAGTGCCGGATAAACTAATGCTTGCAATACTAAACGACCAGGTGTCTACTCCATCGTTATAAATAAAATCATCTGCCATCATTGTACCTGCGAGCATACCCCCTGATTTTAACGCGTAATGCCTTAAACCAATAGCCGACTGATCAACGGGTAGAGGAACCGCATCATCACGCATAAATAGCCGTACATCACTATTTATTGGATTAGGGTAGGCTTTCTGACCATTAATTGGATCATCAAGTATTCCATTGCTAACTGTTCCGTGCAGCGGATTACCGAAATAAATTATTTGCGCAAAATTAACAAGAGGATCAACCTTGCTCATAACAGCAGTGATGAATCTGTCATTACTTCAAAAACAAAGAAACCATCCGATGATGTAACCGTTGTCTGCACGTAGTTAATATCACCTGATCCACCACCAACGGCGTTCTCACTAGACTTACCTGAGCCACGCGCCTGACCTATCGCCACCCGCTCAGCTTTAACATCTAATGTTTGATAATTACGCGCTGGTTTAACCAGCTTATTAATATCACCTGCTAAGTTACTGTATGTTTTATTAGCCACATTTAAGACTCTCGTGTTGCGTTAGTGACAAATCCCAGATCGTTATATGTACCTGCTGCTGCCACATCCGGCGTTATCATCCGATAGTGAACCTCCACCTTATTAACTGCTCCTGATGCGATCGTTAACCCGATGTTTAACGGATCACCCGCTACCGCAGCACCTAAGCCAGCATTTGAGCTAGCCAGCTTAATATCATTTGGCTGTGGGCCAGCGCCCTCGTTTGATACGGTATCTGTAATCGACACCGCTATTTGATCAACACCAGGGTCACTATCTGCCTGCACGCTGGTGCCGCTGGCTGTACTGCCATAATAGATTACACCATCCACATCGCCGGTTGAGCCATCAATATTTTGTGATATTTTAGGTAGCGCGGTAATCTCGTTCGATAATGCTGAATCTGAGTAAAATTTAAATGAATTTGCCATGTTAATGCCTTTATTAGTTAGTAATAGTCAGTTGATTAATGGGGATGGAAACGTTGTGAACATGCTTGAGATTAAATTCAACCGCATCCCTCGCCTCTGTTTCTACTGCGGGTAAGTCAACCCTAAATTCCTCGGTATATAAATCACTTGGGTACTCTCGATTTGCCCAATTGCCGATGTAGCCTGTCCAGTCTGGGTCGTAGGCTTTTAGCTCTTTTCCGCCAAAATAGCTGTTTAACGTTATCCCCTGTGGCGCAACATTAGGCGAGGTATCTACTGCAAGCGTGGGCAAGTTATCCGCTGTTTGATTCGCAACATTCGGCTGATAAACAGCCGCTTCTATCGTTGTATAGGCGTAGCCATCATCAAACGATAACGTATGGCGAACGCGCTTAATTTTTCCGCCAGTAACCACGCCTAAGCAGTTAACGGTTGCCTCTTTGCTGTTATCTGCTTGCGGGTTAATTAACGTGTCCACCACCACAGTATTGGCCCTGTGTGATGCTAAAATACGTGTTTCAGCTTCTGCTACCGCAGTGTTTACGGCTTTATCAAAATCGGCACGGCTTGTCGGGTCTAAAATACTGTCGTAGTCGTTGATTAGTGTTGATCCGGGCTCTGGCTCCTTATAGCCATAGCTCGTACCTGTTTCACTATCATCTGTTTGATGCGTAATACGAATTGATGCTGTTTCTGTAGGCGCTTCGTATTCTTCATCCACCTCAACATCTATCGAATAGCTGGCTGCCACGGCAAGCTCTCCGTGTTTATCAACACTGGCCGGCGAAACAACGCTAATGTCATACGTTTCTGTAATATCTTGCAACCAGCGTTTAGCCACACTAAAATTAAGCCCAAACACCAGCGATTCTCTTAACGAGTCGCTAATACCCCAGGTTGTTAGCGAGCCTTCAGAATTTATGTACTGGCCCGACGCCGGTAATTTCTGGAAACTGATTGATTTTATATCCCAGCCAGTATCTAAGGCGCTAAGCACCATTGCTCTATTCGGCAACGTTGTAGATTCAGACAGGTACTGGTAAAACGGCCTTGGGTATTGCCAGCCGCCAGATAGCTCTCGCTGCCACTTACGCCCGTAGCGATAACCCATGTTGATATTTACCGTGTTTAACACATCACGGCGGCTAATGATCGACATACCGAGTGAGTCGTGAATCACATCGCCAACCGCTAGCGAAATACTCGCTGCATTACCACTCCATGGTGTTTTACGACCAATGCCGTTCACGTCAAAGTCGAAACTCGCCGCCTGCGTGCTCATCCGTTGTTGAGCATAAATCCAATGGTCGTCTGTTTCGCCAAACACATCGGTCGAATGATCGCCACCCAACATTGAATCAATCGTGCTTTTTGGCTGTTGTTCTATATATTCTTGCAACGCATCAGTACAAGTAAAAGACATTAACCCAGTCATCGTGTCATATACGGGCTCATTCACTTTACCGGTGAATAAGCGATCAGTCGCTACTTCATTACCCAGCGCATCGTATTGCGAAAAATCTATTAAAACAGGGTTGTTTACCCATTTATATGGGTCAACAATTCCGCTAAACGGCGCTAATGTAAATTCAGCAATTCGTGCCGCGCCTTCAGCGCCGTCAATAACCGCTGTACCCACTACTCTGGTGCTCATATCAACGCCACCGAGTATAATGTTAGCGGCCCATACGTTTGCCGTTTTAGCCGCAGCGTAATCATTAACTCTATGCTCAATGCTAACGCTAGCTGTGCCAACGGCATACACATCATTCACTATATTAACGCCAGCAACCCCAACGCCAGCCGGTGTTATTTCATTCTCAATACTAACGCTAGCTGTACCGAGCGCATAAATATGATGAGTAAGTGCTAAGCTTGCAGTGCCTAGCGCGTACAGCCCGTTTGCAATATTAATGCTGGCCACACCAATGGCATAAACATCATTTTCAACACTAACGCCAGCCGCGCCCAGCGCATATACTTCGTGTTCAATATCAAGGCTGGCCGTACCAACGGCATACACCTCATTCTCAACACTAACGCCAGCAACACCAATCGCGCCGTCAAACACGTCATTCTCAATGCTAACGCTGGCTGTACCAACGGCATACACTTCATTTACAATGCTAACGCTGGCAATACCAATACTACCGTTAGCATCAAAATCAAAGTCACTACCAAAAGCGGCCTGTTCTGTTAGTGTAAAATTGCTGCCGAAAGCCGCCATTAGATTTCTATTGTCTCTGAGTAATTAATTTGTGAAATCGGCGTTGGCGCAGCGCCCATGTCTTGCACTGTTACACCACCATCAACTGTAGTACCACCTGCTTGGTCTAACACCGGTTCAGTGGCGGCTGTTATGCCTGTAGTGATGGCGGTTACTTTGTAAATATTTTCATTGGTCGTTACATCAGCGGGCAAATAATAATCACCAACAGCATACGCCGTGCTGTTGAGTCTGCGTTTACCCGTTTTTGGTAGGCAAGTTAGCAAAATTTCATCGGTATACCCACTGTAACCCGAAACTAGAGACAAGTTGATTTCGTAAGTCCCATCACCAGCTACAACAGCATCCGTGATATGTGTGCCGTTAACTAGCTCTGAAGCTCTCACAAAGAAGTCAGTGGCAGTTAGTGTCTCCGATACTGTACCTTGTATGCCAAAGAATTGCGCAGTTTCGTTAAATAGGGATGTTTTCTCGGTAGGCGTTAATATTCTGTCGTAAACCCTAACTTCGTCAACTTTACCCAATATAGATTTTGCGCCACCGACATAACCAGATGGAACTGCGCCAATAAGCGTTTCACCAGTTGCGAATGTCAACCCCGACGTTGTTGTAGCCGTCCCTTGTGAAACATCGTCAATATCGTAGGTCATCTCCCCTGTTGTTCTATTGTAGGTCAACAATATATGCCTAAAGCCAGCAGCAGGCTTTGTGGGGGCTATAGTAGCAGAATCAATAGAGAAACCAAGCCAATCGTTTGCGCCGCCACTATAATCAAACACCCTGATTCTGCCTACGCCCCCAGCAGCGGGGTCGTGCATAAAGGGTGAATCGTAAGTGTTTACTCGAATGGTCAAATCAACCCATAGTGAGATAGAGAAATCAGTCGCCCATCCGCTAAACAGGCTGCTTAATGTAACTCGATCAGATGTCCCCCCGTTAAACTCCAACGCGTTATTTATTTTACCGGGTGCCGGGACCGCACCTGCTATAACACCATCTTTACTATTCGCGCTTTCATCAACTAGCGTTGTGCCGCTGATATTGTCCATTGTGTAGTGAGCAACAAAATCTGTAGGAATTGCCATATTTAAACTTCCTCTGCCTCAATCACCCAGCCATACGTCGCCGCGCCTAAATCGGCATCTGAATCAACAGGCTTGGCATAAACCATAATTTCTGGGTAATAAATAACACCGTAAGCGGTAGCGGCGGCTACTGTTGTAATAGTGGCGGTATCGCCTGCCATGCTAATAGGGGATTCTACTTTTTTTCCATCAACAATCGCATAACCGTGTGGTTGGTAAAAACTTTCAGTCCGTCGCGCGCTGGGTATTGATATGGCATTAACAGGGCTTCCAATCGCCCGACCACCCGCGCACTTCAAAAGCATGGGCTGAGTAAAATCCAAACCGCTCCAAGCGGCGGGCATCCACCCGTCACCCGTTATAGTTGTTTTTAGTTTATTCCCCCATGATGATTGCACTCTTGCGCTACCATCGCTCATGCGAATCGGTGGCCATGTGCTAGCTTGAACAGTGCCGTACGTTTGTTTAATCCCTAAATGCGCCTCGTAAGGAATTGACACGCCGCCTAACTCAAAATAATTCGGGTTACTCATTATCGTTTACCTGTTTTAAGCGCTTCATCTTTAAAAATGGCTTCCGTGTTGCTTCGTCTGTCGCTAAACGAATTACCCGCCGCATTAACGTATAACTCCTTAACCACCGGTTTAGCGGCTTGTTCGGTAATAGCGTTTATCTGCCTTTCTGCCTCGCTAACGTCTAATTGCAAGGGGCGAATAATGGGGGTGGTGTTGTCGGGCAGTTGCTCCACGTTGGGCACTAATGGATTAACGCCCACTTTTTCAAGCAGCCCTTCGGCTTGTTTAAGGTCTACCCCTTGCGCCAAATTAATGCTCATAACCAATGGGTTTTGATTAAGTTTTTGTTGCAGTATTTGTTGAATATCCCTTAGGTTTTTATCCGCTAATGCCTGATCAAAGCCCAGCTCAATATGTTTTAAAAATTCAGCGCGAGTTATCAATTTATCAATAGACTGTTGGGCTTTTTCAAGTTGACTCGCTTCTTGTTCAACCCGTTTACCAGCGGCTTCGTTTGCTAAATCAGCGGCTTGTTGTGCAAGCCCTTGCAGCACAATATCTGCTTCGGTGCCGTTATCGCGCATGGTGCGAATCATCTCGGCTAGGCCCTCTGCCCCATCAATCGCGCCCTCGTAATCACCATCAGAAAGAGCTTTACGCGCATTAGTAATAGCGGTTGCAAAGTCTAAAATTGCGGGCTCTTCAACCTCTGCACCAGACCCTGTGTTCAACTCATTAATTAAATCAGCAAAATCTTTAGCAATATCAACCTGCTGTTTTTTTGCATCAGCAAGGCCTTTCAAGTGCTTGTCGTACGCATTAAGCTGGGCAGCTAATTCGTTTTTAATGGCGGTTGTTTCGGTTTTTTTTGCCTTTTTTATTTTGTCTGCGTATTCACTGTGAATCGCCGCTTGTTTTTTTAGCGCATTTGCCACACCATCACGACCAAGTTGTTCGTTTCCATTGCGTATTTTTGCTTGAGCATCCGCTATTTCATCGGCTGCTTTAGCAACGCCTTCAGCCGCATCATTGGCGGCATCGTCCATCTCAAGGTATTTACTAATCGCGGCATCTAGCACCAGCGTTAGACCTAATGTAGCGGTTGCTTTTAATACTTTGGTCGCTCGGCTTAGTTTAGTAGTAGCAGAGGATGCCGCTAACGCACCAGCGGCAACGCTATAAAGCCCAGAGGCATACTTTAATAATTTACTAACAATCAACACTTTACCAAGCAGTAAAATTTCATCATTAAAGGTAACAATAAAGCCCACGACTGAACTTAACACCTTGGCTAAATTTACAATGGCCTCGCCAACGTCTTCGGCATACTCTTGCAGCTCGCCAGAGGCCGCCAATCGCTCTACCTCTGCGAGTAAATCAGTTAGCTCATCTTTAAAGAAATCTAACGATCCACTTTGTGCAATGGTGTCTAAAAACTGTTGCCACTCAACTTGCGCGTTGGAAACAAGGCCGCTCCACGTTTCAACTTGTTTCAGCGCGGCGCCATCCACGCCCCTGCCCATTTCAGCTACCAACTTGGCAATAACCTCGCGGCCCAACTCACCTGATGCCGACATATCTTGCAATTCAGCGTTTGTTCTACCGGTTGCTTGTGCCAACAAATCCCACACGGGTACGCCACGCTCAACGAGTTGAAGTATTTCTTCACCTTGTAGCTTTTGTTTTGCCCAGGCTTGGCCTACGGCTAAAATAATACCGTTTAGTTTTTCTTGCCCGCCACCCAGCGCGGCGGCTTGGTCTGCAATGGCTTGGTAGCTGCCATCCATCGGGTCTAAGCCGAAGGCTTTAAGCTTTATAAAACCCTCGGTAACATCATCCAATCCAAAAGGGGTTTCTTTAACAAAGGTTTTTATCCAAGCAAATGCCTGTTCGCCAGCCATCGCGCTACCCGTTAGGGTTTCCAGCTGAATACGCAAGCTCTCAAAATTTCCACCTGTTGCTAAAATCTGCTTAACTAATGCAATAGAGTTGCTAACTGTTAAATAAGCGGCTCCTAAAGCCACCACCTTATTAGTCAGCGAGCCCATGCTGTTAGAGGCAGTCGCATTAACCCCGGCAATATCTTGGGTAGATGAGGCATACACACGCGTTGCATTTTTAACGCCCCGCTCAAACTGCTGGGCATTAATTTTTAATACAACTTCTACGTTGTTATTGTCCACTTGCTTTGCTCGCCTCTATCAATTCATCCATCGCGGTTTGATACATTCGCCACGGGTAATCCCAAATGCTTGAGTGCCCCAGCCTTATTAAGCTGGCGCAGCCTTTATCTAGCCCACTAAGTGCTTGTCCAGTGCCGCCTTGCCCGCGAGTGTTAGGGTTGCGGCAAGCCCGAAAAAAGACGCGTTCACCTCTTTGCACACCTTAGCCACTTGCTCAAGCTCGCTACCGGTTAAGGTGTTTACTTGCTCACGGGTTAGGTCGGTCATTTGCATTACATCGGCTAGCACCATATCGCCCACGGGCATTAGCGCCAGCAAGGGGTCGTTTACTTGGCTTTCGCTTGGGGTTAATTTGTCATCTAACCACTGGCCTATTTCGGCCACGGTTAACTCTTTAACCGTTACCACTAACTCACCGATGGCAACGGTTTTATTGCGTCCGCCGTTACTCAACATAGGCATACTTAAAGTATTTACTAATGCCAGCACCTACTTTGCTGGCGTCTTCAGTTAGCTCACCGTTAACGGTTGGCGCTGCGTAGTCTTCGCCAATTAGCGCAAGGTCTGAGAAGATGCTGGGTTTAACCAGGAACAAATCAACCACGGTGGCTTTGCCGCTTTGCGCATCGTTTAGGCCCACAAACGTTAGTTCGTATTCTTTGGCGCTATTGGTTAACCCTTGTACGACCTGTGCTTGGGTGTAGCTGTAGTCAATAAGCAAGGCATCATCATCAGAAATATTACCGCCTGCCAGCACTTTAATACCCGCGCTGGTCACTTCGTAATCACTGCCCTCAACGTAGGTTGTGCCTGCTGGGTCGCTGGTAACCACAACAGATGAAATATTAATTTGCGCGGTACGCGATAAGCCGCCAACTTTACCAACAATGGATTCACCCGTTACAGTACCCGCAGCAACCGTGCTTTGAGTGCCGTACAGCATCATCTCTAGGTTGTCTTTTTCCACGTCATGCATGGTCATGCTCATGGTCACAGTATCAACACGGGTGGATGAGTTGATGTTGCCGCTACCCGTTTTAAAGTTTTTAAGCGCTCGCTCATCTGCCGTTGCCGCTAAATTTAACGCGGATGCATTACCAATTTCCCAATTTTTTGAACCGCCCACTTCTTTAGCAAATACACGGCCAAAGCCAATGTAGCTATAATCTTTTTTAGACATTGTCAGTCTCCTGCTTAGGTTTATCTAACACGCCATGCGCTTTTAAAAACGCTGCTTGCACATTAGTTACCGTGATGGTTGTACCGGGCTCTACCGGCTTACCTTGGTGTGAGTGAACGCCCCAGATCGTCACGTCTTCTGTTTTTAATGGGGGTTTTTTATCGGCCATATTGCCTCCTTAGGGGCTTGTTTTGGTGTAGGTAATGGTTAATTGAATGCGGCTGCCAACGCTGGGTCTAAAGGCATCACCATCGGTTTCTATTTGTCCAGGCTTGGCGGTTATGTGGTAGCCATCAATAATGGTTGGCGTGTGCCCAAACGTACGCAACGCATTAACGGTTATGTCTTCTAAATCGGCCAGCTGTAAGTAGCCATCGGCGGCGCTATCTAGCGCATCTTGTACCGAGCTGGTGACCCAACATTCAATAAATACCGTCTGTTCGCCACGGCGGTTGCGCAACCTGTCGTCTGTTTGGCCGGGGCCACGTAATAACACCAGTGTGGTGCTGTCGGGTATAGCGCCACTGTCGCCTAGTTGAATAGTTACATTGCTAAAAGCCGGTAGGCTTTTAAAGTAAGCATCTAGTGCTTGTAATATGCGATACCACATTACAAGCCTGCCTTGCGTAAGCCAATGCTTACACCTTTATTAGCTAATTGATTAAGCCTGCGTTGTGGAAAGCCTGAGTCAATAACCGGCTGCACAAAGGGTTGGGCTTTTGTGCCTTGCCGTGCAATTTTTTTAGCAATGGCCCACGAAACGGCTTTAATGCTTCTATCGCCAGTAATGCCTAGCTTACGTTTTACCCATTGCGATAAATCCGCAATGGGCGGCATACTACCGGGCTTACGCCCACCCTCTACTGCTTCAGCATAATTAACGTGTGGCCCTACTCGGTATTCAAACGGGCTTATTCGGTCCGCTTTAATGCTATTCGTTAGGGTAGAAAACGCTTTAGGCGCGTAGCCCTTAATTTTATCGCCCGTTTCTATTGCTGCACGTGCCACCGCGTTAGACACCTCGCGCCCCACCTCTACGGGCGCTTTTTTCATCGCGGCGCGAAAGGCTTTGTCGTTAAACTTTATGTCTATGCTGTCGCTCATGCGGCGGCCTCGTACATAGCTGTTAATTTTTCTACCCAACCGCTTGCGGTGGTGGCTTTAGATTGGCTACCCATGCCACGATGTAATTGAATGGGGTTAACAGTGCCGCTATTGGCCAGCTCTATCATTGCGTGAATTGTTGCTAGTAATAACAGTAAATCGCGGTCATTTTCACGAACAGTTGTTTTTCCGGCCTCCTCAGATAACGTGTGAGCAGCGTAATAAAAAAAGGTATAGTTAGACCCAATGCAAGCAATTTGCTGTGCACTAGGTAGCGGAGAGAGAAATATTTTTAAGCTGCCTTCCTCTTCAGCCACGCTCATTACCGGTAATCGCCCAGGGTGGCGACTATCCCAGGGTTTATATTTTCGTTGCTCTTCGCGGCCCCATAAACTGCCTTTTTGCATAATAAAATCAGCGGGGGCTGCATAACGGTCCACCCCGGCTATTAAACTAATACTGCCTGTTAACGTTCGTGGGCGTTTTCTGCCAAACCCAACAGCGGCTAACGCTAACAAACGCTTAAAATCGGCATCGTCAGCAGCGTCAAACTTGGCGGCGCTGTCTTTTAAACTGGCTTTTAAATCTTCCACCAAATCACTTAGCTGCATGCTCACCGGTAATCCTCTATCAGGTTCCGCCAATTAATGTTTTTTTGCTGCATGTGTGGGCGGTCTACTTTACTGGCTGGCCAGTTGCCGCCCCATTCCATGTTTACATCGTCGGCTAGACTGCCGTATAAATCCCAAAGGGCTAGGTCATCCGGCGCTTTGTCGCCCCACACTGGGCGGCCTTCACGCAGTGGCACGGCATCTAATGCAAGCCCATAATTGTGGTAACTTTGCCCCGGTGCTGCATAGGTGAGGATGCGTTGACCCATTTGCGGCCCTACGTCCATTAATATGCTGGCTAAATCTGCGCGGCCCCATTGCTCACACAGCTCATCGGCTTTGTGTTGAATTTGCGCTAAACTGCGACCATTGCGGTACAGTTTTGCTTGCTCGCTAAATGATCTATGCGTGCAGTAAATAAGCAGGTCTAAGCCTATAAATTCGGCTGCACTGTCTAACAAAACAGCCTGGGCTCTAAAGCCCGGGCTTAAATCATCTATTGAGCGGCTTGGCATGTTACTCAGTCGACCCTAAATCTGCACGGCGCAAAGTTTCTGTTAGCAACCCTTCTAAAATGCCTTTGCGTGGGTTTTCGGCTTCATCTTCCAACTCTTGCAGCACGACTAAATCTTCATCGCTTAAAGTTTCCAGCGCATCTAACACGCTTTTTACGTTGCCCATTAAAAGCTCGACTAATGGGTTTTCTGGTTCTGCTGGGGCTGGTTTTTGTGCTTTGAAACTAGGTAACAAGGTTTTTTCAACCTCGCGTGTTTCACCGGGCGCAATGGATTTATTACCCATGTAAACGGTGTGGTCTTTGGTATTTGTAAAAGCAATTAATGGCATGTCAAACTCCTTGTTATTTTAAAAAGATAGCCCCCGTTAAGGGGCTATTGAGTGCCGGTGTTATCGACCGGAGGAGGAGTAAGCCAAGACAGACGTTAGGCGGTTACGAATAGGCGTTGGCGTTTTAATGGCTGAGTATTCTTCGCCATAAGCTTGCTTTTGCCCTGTTGGCACACCGTTGCTGTCCACCGCTTCAAATGGCATACCAGTTTGGAACGGCTTTGCCACGGTGTAAGTCGTTGTGCCACGTTGCCCCATAATGATTCGTTCATCACCTAAATCTACATTCGGCGCATTGGTTGCCCATGCTGGAATGTTTTTAATGGTTTCTAAATCACCAGCTTCTGTTTGATCTGTACCCGCTTTTTTATTGCTGGTGTAGAACTGTTCGGCATTAGTAATGCCATCATTTAACACAGGGCTCATTAACATAAAGTCTGGGTTAATAAAGCGGTCTGCATTTAAAATTGCTTTGCGTGCGCCAACGGTTCTTAATACATCATTCATGCGTTTTTCAACCGTTAACGAGCCAACATCAGTGTCCACTTTGGCAATATTAGTAGCGTAGCTGTAACTCACATCATCTGCGCCTGCTGCATCGGCTGGTGTTACGGGTACGCCCGCTTCATCTACATACTGAATGTAGCCAAGGTTATAATTTGTAACGCGGTAGTAAGTGGCCGCGGTTTGAGTGCCCGAACCATCGTAAGCGCCAATTGCTGCGCCATTTAAACGCACAGTAATGGGGTTTTCTTCTGTTCCAACGGCGTTGCCTTGCAGATCACGCTGCTGGTGCGGGCGCACAATGGGGAATTGCGCTGTTTTAATCGTGCTAACCGTTGAGCCATCGAGTTGGCCGTCAATCGCCTCGGTCGTGATATCAGCGGCTAAGTAAGCATCGGCGCTGCGTTGAATTTCGTTACAAATACGGCGTACTACTAATTCGCGCATAAAGCGTGCATTGCTTTCAACGTTACGGGCGTAGGCGTCCCAATCTATACCGCTGGCACGTGAGAAGTGCATCACCTCGTTTGAAATAATAAACGCGATTTTCATTGGTAAAATATACGCTGTGTCCATTGCTTGGCTTATGCTGGCACGGTGAATAGGCTGGTTTTCGTACACAATGCCATCGTTTAGCACGGCTGAACCGTCGCGTGTTTCATACGGAATTTGCGTGGTGGCTGTTGCGCTAAAATCAGTTAGCGTGTTGACCAACTCTAATACGCGCAAATCAGACAATGCCTCGCGAATAACGGTACGCTGGAAACCAATCGGCAAACTAGTGTCGCTAGTGGCTGTGGAGCCGCCGGATAATAACACCGCCTCGCGTTGAATAGCCGGTGCGTTCATTCGGTCAAACTCAGACAGCACTTTTTCAACAAATGGGCTGGCTTTTTCAGCTAGCTTTAATTTACCCACACCGGCTTGCGATGTTTGCTTTAAGCCTGCATTAATTTTTTCTTGCAAGGACAGCGCCGTGCGTTGGTCCGTTTGGCTAATGCGAACCGTTCCAGCCGGTGCATAACCCATGCTACCCAACTGAGCATTAACCGACATACTGGTACCCAGCTTAATTTGGTGCTCTGCCAGTTTTTTAATTTGTGGCTCGGTCATATCCGCCGTTACCATCTCCACCGCTTCGCCTAGTGTTTTGCGGGTGTCTTCATCTAGCGATTTAATGCTTTCAGATTCGGCCAGCAATGTTGTAAAAATGGCTTGGTTGGCAGTGAGAGTTTCGGCTAATTTAACGGCGCTGGCGGCTTTGGTTTGTTCGCGCTTATCTAACAGTGTATTAATATCACTTTCGGATAATGTTTTGCCGCCTTCAGGGGCGTTAATAGATAAGTTAATTTCGCCTGCCCCTACACCAGCGGCTTGTTCAGACAGTGTTTTACCTGTTTGCTCAAACTGGTCGTATAGGCCTTTAATTTTGGCCTCGTCTTCGCCTAATGTTTTGGAGGTTTCTTCAAACGCGCCCACCAATTGGGTCACAATGGCTTCGGATAATTTAAACCCTGTTAATGCAGTGGTTAACGATAGTAATAATGCTTGTAAGTTCATGGTTGCCTCTTCAGCTAGTTTTTTAAGTAGTTCCGGGTGTATAAGCACCGGGTGGGGCTGGCCTTCGGAAAGTCGCACGGGGTCCAGGTGTTTAATAACGGGTCTCACGGTTAAACCTGCGCCAAGTAGGGTTGGCCCATGTTCAAGTCCGGCTTCGTTATCTTTAAAATTTTGGTGAAATTCGGCAGACAGGTATTGAAAGCCTCGGTCTTTAACGGCTTTAATGCCGTACTCTGTCCACTCTACAGCGGCGCACAATCGGTTACCTTTTACAGACAGGTTAATAATCTTGCCCGCTGCGCCATCGTCTGGCTTATGCGCCACATCTATAAAAATATCTTGCCCGTAGGCGTTGTTTTTAAAGTTACTAACCATCGCCAGCAACATATCTTTACTAATTTCAAACTCGCCGTAGCGTGGGTCGGTGAACGTACCTGTGCGCGTAACGGTTACTATGCTGGTGCGCTTACCTTCAGCTAGCGCTAGTTTTTGCTCGCTAACAAACCGAATAACGCCTTCAGGTGCCTTGGCAGATAGTTTAATAATGCGGTCTATTTTCATAATGTCATTTTGTTGGTCCCATAAAAAAAGCCCCCAGCTCTCGTTTTAAGAGAACTGGGGGCTTATCGCTTAATGGTTGCGTGATGCCTTTTTAGTTGGTTTTTACTATAACGCTAAAATGTTGCGCAAAAATACCCCAAATGTTGCTACTATTTTAAAATTAATTAACTAATCCCTTGCTTGCTAACAACCAGTTTGTCATGAAACTCTTTATTGATGCCCTGCGCAGCATTGCTAAGCTCAACAATCATGTAATAGTCGTCATTTGCTAACGCAGCCATTTCTGCAGGCGTAATAGACACCACATACCGCGTGTTTCCTGTATTTTGTGTTGTAATGGTTTTTTCAATCGCTTTAACTGCCCCATCTACCCCACCTGATTTTAGTTTTACCTGCAACTTACAAACCCAACCAGAGGCCAGCGATTGCTCAACACCATTCACTTTTAAGCCATAATTAACCGCTAATGACTCACCTTGTTTTTTATTAAATACTGCCATTTTCAACCCTTTGTATTTGCTCGGTAACCGCCACACGATCAACTACCGACTCAACAACGTTTTCATTAAAAAATAAATCAGCATCGTTACTATTCATTTCTTCAACGATGCCGTCTGTTATTGTCTCATCTGCTACATAATCGCCTTCTGCAATAACAAGCGTTGATGAATCACTAGCCATCCCTCGCGTGATCATTGTCACACCCGCACCCTTTCAAACGCATTCGATTCGGTGGCGTTGCCTGCTTTGTCTTTTAAATCAAAACGCATTAGTTCGGTTGTATTATCGGGCTTATAAAAAATCATTTGGTTGCCGGTAATAACCCATGCGCCTTCTTCAATGCTTCGTATAAGCTCGACATCGGCTATTAGTGAAACAGCCCGTGATTCAGACCATACCGCCGCCGCTATTTCAGCCGCCGTTGGGCATGAGCCACCACCAGATGGTTGGTAAATTAATATTAAATCACCGCTTATTGATTCGCTTTGATTAACACTTTGAATATTCAACACACTAGAAACACTTAAATCAATGCTGCCTATCGTTTCGTTTTGCAGCGTATTATCAATAGACAAAAGCGCTTGCAACAACAAGTCTATGTTATCTAGCGTTTCAACTGATGCGCTGTTGTTGATAACAATAACCGAGGATTGGGTTAGCTCAACATTATCTAACCTCTCTGCTTGCAGGCTGTTATTAACCAACAAAACAGATGATAAACTTAAATCAACACCACCCTCCAACGATTCGGATTGCAACGTATCATCGACAGATAGTAACCCTTGCAACAACAAGTCGATGTTATCGAGTGTTTCAGTTGATGCGATGTCGTGAATCACTAAAACCGAGGATTGCGTTAAGTCGATATTGTCTAAACTTTGCGCCTGATTTATGTCATTTATTGATAACGTTGAGGTTAATATTAATGCCACGTTATCGATTGATTCTGTTTGCTGCGTATTGTTAATATCCAGCACTGACGATAGTGTTAAATCGACATTATCTAGTGATTCAGATTGATTGGTGTCGGCTATTGCTAGCGCGCTTTGTGTTGTTAGCGTTACATTATCTAGTGATTCTGTTTGCGATGTGTTTTGAATGACTAGTGTTATGCCGGCAGGGGCTGTCGGCTCTACAAACCCAAGCGCAACGGTACCTAGGGCGTGGCTACCCAGCGACATTACATCACCTCAATTTCTGCAATAATTGCATCAGCCACAGCTTCGCATTGTTTCCAATCCGTTAGCGCGTTAATTTGTGCGCTCGCTTTATCTTCAAGCGCTGCGATATGAGCACCAGCTGCTTTCCAGCTTGCTGCACTTGCGTTCCAAGTGCTAGCAACTTGCGCAGCAGTCTCTAATGTCTCATCCATTCGCGCTTGCATGTAAACACCTATTGACGCATCTATACCAAACTGTGCGGCTTCTTGCGCTTTAAAAATATACTCCGCGTCTTTACCCGCTGCTTGTGTCACAAATTTTAAGCGCTTTTTGGCAGACGATGCTTTAACTAGCTCTACTGCGGCTTGTTTTGCAGTAGGCAATGGGTCATAATTATCAATAATCGCTTGTACAGCCGCATCAATTTCAGCTGACTGATTGCCGTTAGCATCATACGCCTTGTTGTTAGTATTAGCTTCTAAATAATAACCCGCTGCGTTAATAGCTTCGTGAAGGCCGCCACCTTTCTCTTTATAATTAATCATTTTAGTTAAAATTGTACATTATTATTGGATAACCATAATTAGCCTGAAGGGTCGCTGTGTAACCCTCAATCCCCAGCGTGTCGTGAGAGGCTGTTTCCCATCCTGTAACGTTGAATTTATCTAAACCTTGATAAACATAACTTTGATTCATCTCTGAAGGACAAAAACCTACAGACCCTTTAGTTCTATTATGTTGATAAGTTCTAATCGCTGCATCGTTGTGTATATAGCCAAATCGGTAAATACCCGCTGGCAACTCGATAGGGCTTGCTAGTGTTGATTTTTTATACCCCGTTGTTGTCATGTCTAGCACATCACTTTCACACACTAGACCTTTGATGGTTGATACATCAGTTAATCGCCAAATAGACAGCCGCGCTTTTGCGCCCGCCGCGCCTGCTGTGCTGCAATAAATAGCAAGGTTATGAATAACGGTGTCTTTCTCAATAATCTCTTGCCCCATTAACAATCTATTCACAATGATTGATGAGTTATTTATCATCCCGTCATTGTGCCCTGTACCCATATATCCTGAATTTGCTCTAGGCGAAATGCTATTAGATCCCCTAAAAGGTAACGACTGACTCCCGCGCAATGGTGCGCAAATAATCGTATGCGTACCAGCGCTTAACGCAATATTCGAGCTGGGGTTTTTATCCACTGCTGACGCAGTGCTGTTCCAGCTGTCGTTTCTTGCGAATGTGTTGGCTGTTTTATCAAAGGTATAAACACCTGCCACTTTTGTGACCCCATCAGCATCAGCCACCACACACGAATAGATGCCGCCATCTTCTGCATTCCCTGTTTTGCCGAATGCGTTATGTCCTGCCAATGCACCCGTTAGCGTCAGCACATCGCCTATGCCGGTGCATGTTTCACCTGTTAAATTTAAAAACATATTATTTAATCCGTGTCTTTAACGAGTTGCTTAATAATATCCAGTTCATTGACTACTTCTGCATTCTTGCCCAACAAATCAGCTATTGAGCGCAACACTGCAGCCGTGTCACCACAATCATTAGCAACTGTGTTATTTGCATTGTTCATTAAATTTTCTAGCTGCGTTGCTAAGCCTGTTATCTGGGCTTTTGTTGTGCTATACGGCCAAGGCTCTACGCTAGTTGGTGGCTCGACGGGATCATCCGGCTCAATAACAATAGGTGGGCCAACAACATCAGGCAAGCCACCAATTTCGTCTATTAACTCCGCTAGGTTGTCCGGCGTTACTGTTTTATTGCAGGTATTTGATGTTGTATCAATATCTATTGAAGCATCGCTGGCTCTTACGCACTCAGCTAAATCGTAATCAGCTAAGTAAGCAACATTGCCGTCTACGGTCATTGGGTAAAAACCACCAACCCGAACACCGGATGTTTCATTCCAGTTTTTAGTGAGTAGTATTTTATTGTTTCTAATGGTGATGTTTTTGGATTTAACGGTATCTTCCGTTCTTACGGGTACGCTGATTCCATGAACGAGTACAGAGCCTTCGTCAATAATGGTATTGTTTTCAATAAGTGCACCATCACATGATGCGCATCCAATAGCGTTACCACCTAGGTTTAATAGGGTATTACCTCTTATCACCACATTTTTGAAGTACTCATCATAGGCATAACCTGGGTCTACACTAATGCCATAACAAGTCTGGTTAACGTTGCCTGCATTTTCTTTAACGAGATTGTTTTCAATCGTAAGACCTTCGAATTTCCCATGAGCGACCAGTGATACGCCATCGCACTTCCCGTCTTTCATTGATGATTTGTATAAAGTATTCCCTCTAACCACCATGTTTTCCACAATACCGCCAATAGAGCCAAGATAAATATTATGATCTCTTGTCCCTGAGCCATTACTCTCAAAGTAGTTGCCTTCAAACAGGCAATTACTACAAGCCCCCAGTGTACCCTGCGAGGCATTGTTTATTATTACAGAGTTCTTAAGTGTTACTGTATCCACGTCTTTTGCCGCTATCTGTAAACCAATACCGAACCCTTGTATATGTAAATTATCAAGCATAAGGTTAGATACTCGATCATAAATAAACACACCTACGCCACTGTTAGCTGTAGATAGCAAGCTAATGTTTTTTATGATGTAACCACTTGTTATCGGCTTGTTACCAGGACCATAAAAACTCAGAGGACTCATGCCATCTTGAGCAATAATCTTTGGTTTATCCGCTTGCTTATCACCATAATCACCTAATGTGCAAACAGAAGATACTGAGCAATTTTGGTTGCTTGTTTTTTTAGCAGTTGTAATAGGAAACTGTCCGCCACGGCATAATAAAACACTGTCGCCACCTGATATGGTTGCGAAGATTGACATGGCTTTTTCATAACTCTGAAAAGGCGAATTTATTGTAAGCCCATCGTTAGTATCATCTCCAGTATCACAAACATAATAGTCTTGTGCGTAAAGAGGCGAGCTGGATAATAGAAGCGCTAGTATTAGTAGTATTTTTTTCATCATAAAGCCTTTAAGTTGGATCGCCAATTTCACGGTCAAACGCTGGTGTTGCAAACACATTAGAGCCGTTAGCAACGAGCGCCTGTGGTGTACACGTTGTTACGCTGTAGTCTGTTCCGTCATCAACAACCACATGGTCGGCTGTGCCACTTGTATCAATTAAAATACCTGTCTTAGCCGCAATAGTTGACTTGCGTCCAGAAGTGTCCCCATTGGCGATAGTAAAGTCCCCACCAACTAGCGTTTGCGTTGCTAAGGCTTTAACTGCAATATCTGCATAAGAGGTGGGCTGCCCTGCACAAATAGTCATGTTAGTGCATGTGCCGTATTTGGTTAAGCCGCCGTCGATCATACCGTTTGTCATTAATTTACCCATCTGTTAGCACCTCATGTTGATTACTTGCTTGAACATCTAACGTGATTGATTTGTTAGGGTCTGGTTGTTGCGTTTTTACTTTGCCAGCCATATCTTCACCTACGCCGGCTTCGCAAAAAAAACGACCCGTTGCATCGTCAAATGTTTTCACGTCGTCTGCTTCATAACTAATGCCTTGATGCTTCCAATCCATTAAGAATTTAATTTTCATTGTTTTGCCTTTTTGGTTTTAAATTACTCGCTATTACTTTCGCTTTCAGACCAGCGCTCGCGTTGTTTTTCAGCCTCTTCACGCATTAATTTCAATCGTTGGCGCTGCATATGCCAATTTAAAAAAAAAGTCAGTGTGGTAAAAATAATACCCACTATGGCTAACCACTCATTTAAGCTATAGCCACCAATAATGGTGACGGTTGCGCCCACATACGGTGCCTTGCTAATAACTGCCTGCGCCGCTGTGCTGGTTACATGTTCGACTAAATCATTCTTCATACTGCTTTAAATTGAATTGCTTGGTTTTTGTTATCCCAAAATGCTGGGCCGCCTAATTGATCTACAAAATGGAAGTAGGTTTTTGCTCGTCGTAACCGCAACGGGCGAAACAAGCCGCCGTTTGCATTAATAATACGAACCATGTTGTTTAAAAACACCCTGTCGGCCTCTTCTTTATCTGCTTGGGTTTGGCCTACTGCGTACATAAAATCATGTATATTGCAGGCCTCGGTAACGTTTAGCAGGTAAATCGTGTCTGGCACTAACCAACCTACAAAGCCTTTGGTGCCACAACCATTGCAACACGCTTTGCGTTGCTCGCCGGTTTGCTGCCAATAACCTTGTGGTGCGAATAGTTTGGTCATAGTATTTGTCGCGTTAAAACAAAAAAGCCCAGCTCTCCTTTTGGAAAACTGGGCTTATCGCTTTAACTGCGTGATGCCTTTTTTAGTTGGTTTTTACTATAACGCTAAAATATTGCGCAAAAACACCCCAAATGTTGCTACGCTTTGTAATTAATGGGCAATTTAATCCATGTTTTACAGCGCTTGCATTTGCCTTCGCTGCTGTGTGGCAATAGTCTAATAGCGGTCACCTGTTTAATAACCAAGCCATCAAACACGGTATTAGCACAGGTTGGGCAGTTTATCGCTGGGCGTGGCTGCTGTAGGTGGGCTAGGTTAGTCATTGTTAACCTGCATTAGTCGTCTGGCTGCCACTTGTCTGGCATAGCGCCTTTTTGTTCGTAGCGTTTTTTCAATACATTCCATGGCGTTTTTATTTGGTTCTCTTTTAACAAATCACGCTTTAGCGCCATTCGTTTTTTGCGCGAGCCTAATACGTTTTCTTGAATAATAATACTTTGTTTATTTAACCAATCAATTCGCGTTTCTTTGCCAGCCCTATCGTCGTTGCTTATTTGGTCTATAAACACGGTTTCTTCATAACTAAGGGTATTGGGGTGCGCTGGCCACGGGCTTTTGCCTTTTGGGTAAACACCAGGGCCAAGGCCGTAGCGGTTAACCTTAGCGTGCATATCGCAAATGTCCGGCCGTGGATGGCTGGGGGATAATAAAAACCGAGTGCCCACCACATCCGGGTGAGAAAAGGCGGTGTTTTGATAAGCTATACCATGCGCTCGATTTATTTCTGTTCGCATCAGTCGCATGGCGTTGCTCATGGGTGAACCGGGTGCGTTCATTAAACCCTGTTTAATATCGCTAATTATTTTATTCGTTTGGGCGGCGTTCATTTTGTTTAACACATCGGCAGGCACCGATTCGCCACGGGCTAAAAATTCACGCGCTGCTTGGCTGGCAGAATGGCCTTGTATAACGGCCTGCTCAATCGCTTCTTGCACTACACGCCTTGCGTGTTTATCGGTTCGCCAAATTCTGTCGCTTAGTTGCAAGCCATCTTCTGCTATAAAGCTACGCGCGGCACGAACCGCATCTTCAGCCAAATTAGTTAGCGAGGCAGACAGCACGGCAGATTCAGCAACAAACGGCTGAACGCCCACCGTAGCGCCCGTATTAAGCCCGTTGGACAATACCCCATCGCGCAAATCTTCTAATTGAGCTAAACCGCTGTTAGCCTGCGCAATAAGCCGCTGCAATACTTCAAGGCGGACATTGCCATCGGCACCGGCAAAGGCTTCAATATCACGCGATAAACGATCAACCGTTTCACGATAAATGCGTTTTAACTCACGCCGCGCATCCGCATCCACCACATCCATATCACGCCGTGCTTTAGCAGATGCACGACGAACCGCCGCTTGCTTGGCAAGGCGGTTAGGATCTTCGGCTAGGGCTGTGCTGTTCATAATTTCCTTTTTATAACTATCGCATGAACCGGACGCGGAAAAATGCGCCGGTTATGCGGGTGTTATGTTACTAAACCAAGTCCTCTACTTCTCCGCCAATGCCAGCCTCAGATGTGTTGAACCACTCACCATACATAACCGCTCTCTTTCCCTTAAACTCGAACGTCAATTGTGAGCTGTACTCACCTTTTGGTGACTCGTCAAAATCTATGTTATTTGCGCCCATGCTTTCTAATAACTCTAGTACGTCTTTCATTCTTTATATCCTTAATTTTAGTAACGGTAACATAACAACAACTTCAAAAGGACAAGCAAAGCTTGCCGTTTAAGTTAAAGGTTAGCTGTCACTATGTAAACAGGCTTTTACCTGCTTGCTTATTTCTTCGTGCCTGATTTTATGGCGTGCAATAGCGTCTTTGCCGAGAATCAGAGAAAACCGAACCACAGGAGCGTAAACAGCCTCTTTGTATGCTTGTTTTTGCTCGTCAGTTCCGTGCGTGTTCACCAAATCGCAGAGAGCCTTACTGTGGTCACTCATCTGCTTCATTGTGTCGTAAATAATTGCTTCTAATTCTTCTGGTATTTTCATAATAATCAAGCTCCAACAGCTAACAAGTCGTTCAAAAATGACCGCCAAAAAGCGGCGGCCTTTTAACTAGGGCGTTATATTTCGCCCAAGGACAGCTCTCGCTCAAGCTCTATCGCAGCTATTTTAAAAGCTGCGATAACGTGCGTAGGCGTTTCACCTTTGATCTCTATCCTTTGATGTCGATTGTTATCCCAATCAACTCGTATAGATTTTTCATGATTGATGGCATTAGTCTCAATCCATATTTTTTCTAAATTAGCCATTTTGTTTCCTCAATTTACTATAACAGGCCATCAATCGGACTGGGCGTGTCAGTCACTTAATATGGGCGTTAAAAATTTTTAAACCTAAGTTAACCTTGAAATTCTTCGAGTTAAAACAAGGTTGTATTTTTGCATATACTCATACTGCTGCTTTAAATCCTCACGTTCGATATTAGGCAACTCATCAAATCCTTTAGAAACAATAAATGTTTCTAGTTTTTCTATTTTAATTTTTAACGCTGCTGACTCATCACGCAACCTGATTTTATAATTACCCATATCAGCCTCCCACACTAGTCATGCTTTCCCCTTTTGGACTGTTACCGGGGGTTATGCTTATTTTTGACGGTTTGGTGTCTTTATCGTCTTCATCGTCTATGGTTGGGTAGGGGTCGTCGCTGTTTGCTTGGTCTTTACGGGCGGCGAGTACGGCGCTGGCATCTAGCCCGGCAGATTGCCATACGAGTTTTGGTGGTACGCCGAGGGCTTGGTGTTTTAGGGCTAGGTCTGCTCGTTGGTTTGGCGTGTCGGTTCTGCGTTCTGCAAATTTTATGGTGAAATCGGCATCATCTGGATTGATGCCTTGCAGGAGTAAATCTAGCCTAAAGCCGTGTTCGTAGGCTTCGGCTTGGGTGTCTTGCATGGCGTCTATTTCTTCGTAGTAGTCTTTTTTTAGGTCTTCTAGTATGTCACGATTTAGGTCGCCTACGTAGCCGAACAAGCCTTTTGGTGCGGGGCTGCCTGCGAAAAAGGTGTCTAGCAGGTAGCTAACATCGGCTATTTGGTCTAGGTTGGCATCGCCCTGTATGGGGGTTACGCCGCCTTTTTTGTTGGCAAAGTAGTTGGTGGTGATGTCTTGCTGATCATTTTCTACGCTCTCTTTGTAGGCTTGCAGCTCGTCGGCGGTGGCGCCTTCTAGCACGTGGGATGTTCTTACTGGGGCACGTTGCCGCCTGCGAATAACGAGGTCTTCTTCTGTCATGCGGAGCTGTTGCCAGGTGCTGCGTGTGGCGTCTAGGTATGGGCGGCCTAGTGATCCTTCATCGTCGTAGTTATCGGGTGTTAGGCGCACTAGGCTTAGCTGCCACTTGGCGAAGCTGGCTATTTCTTTACCGGCGGTGATGTCTATTTGCGAGTAGGCTTTGCTTACGTCGCTAAAGGTGCCGTTTGGGCCTACGTTTGGGCGAATGGTTTCGCTGGGCATACGAATGGCTTTTACCACGGTGTTTTGCTGGTTGAGTACCCATTGCAGGGGTAAATTGCCTTCCATCACTAAGCCACGTGCATCGGATTCTAGTTTTTGAATTTTGTTGAGGTTTAGCCGTTTGATGAATTGTTTGAAGGCGTTAATAACGCGCTCGTCTTCTGCTGGCATTTCTAGCATGAGCCCACCTTTTACGGCAGCACGCGCCATGCGGGTATGTATTTTTTTAACGCGACCATCGACGGTGTCCATGTTGCGAACATCGAGTATGCGTTGGTGTATTTGTGGGTCTACCCACATTTGACGGTAGAGGTGCCGTATTTGGTTTTCTGGCGTGGTGCGATTGCCTTGTTCGCTGGTGGCTTTGTCTTGTTTGCCGGTTAGGTCGTTGCTGGCTTGCTGGGTGCTGGCTTGTTTTGTTGGCGCTGGTTTTTTGCGCATGAATTTTGGTAAAGGCATTAAGCCGCTCCTAGTAGTTGCTGGCGTGTTTTGGTGGTGGATAGTACGGTTGTTTGTACTTGGCAAACGCCACGGGTGGCCAATGCCCAAACGGAGGCCATGGCGGCGTCGAATAAGTCATCACCTATTTTTGGGTTGGCTTGTTTGTAGCTGGCGTAACTGGTTTTTGTGGTTTGCGGCACAATGTTGGCTAGCTGCGAAACGAAGAGACGAAAATCGAGCACTTCGGGGTCGTTTAGGTTTTGGTCGTCAAAATAAGGGATGGCGGCTTGGCGATTGTGAAAAAGCGATCTAACAGCTTGCGCCATGGAGTGTTTGGTCATGCCTTCAAATCGAATGGGGGCAAAGGGCCATTCTGGCCATGTGCTGGCGGTGCTGTCTCCATCGCCTATGGTGCGGCGGTCTATGTGGGTTAGCCCGTTGCTGTATAGCTCATCGTTTAGCTGGGTAAGCATACCGACGCCGTAGGCATCGCCCATGGCATAGTCGGGGTTGAAATACTCCCAAAGGCCGAGTAGGTCGCGTTTAACGACTTGATCATCTGCGCCGGGCGGCCATGTTCGCACGTAGGGAAAGGTGATGAAGTTGCCTATTTGCTCGGTAACGACAAGGGCATGACGTGAGCTGGTGGGGTTTTCGCCGTGGCCGCCGGCATCGTAGCCAAACCCGATAAGGCCGCGTTTTTTGTATTTTACCCCTGGTAATGGGCTGGCAGATGGCAAACCAGATTCTAAGCCGGTTTGCATGGCGCGGCGTATGTATTTTTCCCAAATGAGGTTGGTGGCGCTAATGTTTTTGCACAGCATTTGGCGTATATATTCTTCGGGCGATAGTTCTTTGCGCATGTCCATCATGAATGTTTCGTTGATGATGCCCATGGTCATTCCAAGGTGGCAGTCGATGGTGGGCAGTACGTGGTAGCTGTCGCTGGCAACCATGTCTGTTAGGGTGTCTGCGCCTTTGAATACGCCGGTTATTCGTATTTCTGGGTCGTTCTCGCTGCTTTCGTCGGCGCCTAATCGTCTTGATGAGCCCATCATCAACAAGAAACGGGAATACAATCTTTCTTTGGGCATGTCGTCTACTTCTTCTAGCGAGGCGGCGGTTATATCCCCCCCATCGACTTGCGCCATAATGCCATACGCTTTGGCTTTGGAGCGATTGGCAAATTCGTAGTAGGTATCGGCTAATTGTTTTCTACCTGCTTTAACGGCTACCCATGCGTCGAGTATGGCGGATCGCCTAATCGCATCTAGGTGATAACCAAGGTTGACTAACGATTGCGCCTCTCGTGGCGCGACGATGCCTAGTTCTTGGTCGTTTTTTGTGGCGTTGTTTTTTAGCAGGTAAAGTTCTTTGATGGCTGTTTTACCTGTGCGGCGGCATGAAAAATCAAGCGTGTTTTTATGCTGATCCATCTCAATGCATTTAAGCACTTGCATTGGGTCTAGTTTTACACCGTGGATGTGTTTGTGCCACAGCGCATGGTCGTTTTTGTAGCGCATAACCTCAACTTCTGCGCGGTTGCGTAGCTTTATGCGTTTGGCAGCGCTAATTCGTTCAGTCATTATTGCCACCGTGTTCGATGAGGATTGGGTCGTTGGCGGTTTTCTTCTGACTTTCGGCAATCATATCGCGCAGGCTTTTTAGCGCTTCGGTTTGCTCGGCTTGATAGTTGAGCAGTTCGTCTGCTTTGCTCTCGCTGCTATCTAGGTTACCTTGTAGCGGCTCTTCTTCTACGTTGAGTTTTGGTGTCATGCCCATGTCGGCCATGGATAGGCTGTTTTTTGAGATGAAATCACCTAGGTTTTTAAGCAATGGGTGTGCTTTAACGTCGACCAGGGGTTGAACGGTGCCATTTTCATCTACTTTTTCCACAAAGTGTACACCGCCATCTTTGTCGTTTACGTAGACTGGGCTTTTAAGCTCTGTACCTGTGTTGATGATGGATAGCATCATGTTGTCTAAGATCGACTGCATGCGCGATTGGTTGTTGGCGTAAATGTCGCGCAGTTGGCTTGGGTCGTTTTCATCAAATGCAATTTGGTATCGCATGGCTCGGTCTGCTTCTTTAGCGCAAATGGTGTTAGACAAGCAAGTGTCTCTGTCTATTTGGCAGTTTTTGCATTGCAGATATTGCCCAGGACGGGCGGGGAAAAATTCAAGCACATCGGCGTACATGCCATGTTTTAGCGAGTTAAACCGCAATCGCTTTGTTTGCTCTGGGGTGGGATAGCCGTCTATGTTTTTGGTGACCCGCGCCTTGCCTTCGTCTGTTTTTGGCCCTGTATGTTTGCCGTAACTTGCCATTAACCCCATTTCCCATGGTTGCTGGGGCGATTCGGCATCACATTGTGGGCAGTTGGCAAAATACATCCACGGGTGAGCGGTTCTTTCGGGCGCTTCTTCAACACGACCGGGTTCACACGCAAAGGTGTGCTTGCATGGACGGCAAATAAAATGCACCTCCTCTAACGGATTTGCTGGGTCGTGTTTAGGCTGTTTTTTCTGCATTGCTGTCATACTCTCACAAAGATGTTGCGCAAAAATACCCCGAATGTTGCTACTATCACGGCTTTTTTTCGTCCCGTTCGCGTTTTTTATCTGCAAAAACAATCCGGCGAATATGTGGAACGCTAACGTCTTCGCTTAATTCGGCTTTGATTCGGCGTTTAATATCCGGGTACGACATGCCAGCGTCACGTAACGAGATAATAACTCGATTGCGCTGGTATCGTAGCCAACTGCTAAATTTTGGCACGTAGAGCCCTCGCTCATCTATCGAGCTGGCGGCATCTAACTTTTGCCAGACTTTCAAGAAAGCTTCAAATTCAATTTCTTCAGCAATTTCAACCCAACAGGCCGATAAGCCAATTTTTCGAATTTCACCAACCCTTGGGTCAAAAAAATTTTTCCCCAAAACCTCAGAATCATTGCAGATATCTAAGTACCCTACTCCCCCTGAGGATATTTTTGACTCCTTATGCCGAGCCCCCACCCCTTTTGTCTTCATCGTAAAACCTCCATTCCGTGAAATGAGTTGCGCTTTACAGTGTTAGTGCGGTTTCGTAATCCCTTTAAAACACTGCAACTAGCGTTTAGTGAGTTGCGCTTTATCAAACAACACGCAACTAAGTTCCACACGCCTAAATAGCTTATGCTCGAAATTTGACCAATTTTGTAAACCCCCCATTCCCATTCCAAAACACCGTAAAACCGCAACCTTTGATCTACTTCTAGGGGGTTGGTATATGCGTTCCAAAAGCCCAACGCGCGCGTTAATAGATATATGAATGCTTTCACTTGTTCAGTTCCTTCAGCAATTGAGTCACAGGCGTTGTTATTTTGGACAACGGATTCCCTTTGGCGCTCTCTCGTCTAAGCTTTCTCATCGCTGCATGGTTATAAACCTTTGCTGTGTTGGCGTCTGCATGGCCCATTAAGTCCATGATGGTATGCAAATCAACACTCTCCTCTGCCAACTCAGTGCCATAAAGGTGACGAAGAGCATGAGCATGAACAACGTTGTGATCAATACCCGCTTGCTTGCCATACTTCTTCAGCATCGAGTCAATAGCATTATTCGAAATCCGGCGTCTCTCACCGTAATACAAATGCAGCGCAATATTCCTATTCAGCGTCGAAACAAACAACACCTTATCGCCATCATCCAAATCTCGAATAATGCCTTGCAACTCTGGATGCCCCAAATAAGCCCTAACCATCAACCGCACTTCATCGGGTGCTGGCACCATCCTAACCTTCTTGCCTTTCTCCTCAACACGAATGATTAAAATTTCATGCCTGTGTTCATCTTGAGTAAAAATCAAACTCGACTCATTCAAATTCTTAACACCCGACATTCGAAACCCGCAGCCAATAAAAATTGAAATAATCGCCGCATCTCGCACGCCCAAAAAAGTTGTTAAATCAGGTTGCGCCAACAACTTCTCCGCATCACTCAACTGCATAATGGATGGAAAATGTTGTGGCAACTTAGGCGTTAACACATGCAACGACGGGTTATCCATACGCACATTAGTTCGCTGTAAAAACTTAAAAAAGCCCTTAATTGCAGAAATCACCGGCTTCCGGCCAGCCGACTTCAGCCCACGTTTCATTAAATGCATCCCAGTAAATTCATCCAACCCCTCTTGAGTGGCCGTTAAATGATCCATCCCCTTATCTACCAAAAACTCCCGCAACCTTAGCAAATAATGGCGATACTTAATCACCGTCTCTTCAGAGCGGCCCATATTCGCCTCTAAAAAAACCATCCAATCCTCAATCGCCAACTCAAACTGGTCCATCATCACAACACCTTCCGCATATTCTTCAAAAACGAAACCACCTCATCAGGCCGAACAGGCTTACCAGCCTCACCAAACACCGGCTTAGGTGGTGGTTTAGGCAACCCAATCACCAACTTCTCACCGCGCATCACTTGTAAACAAAAAACCTCGTAATTTTTCTTAAACCTTGGAAACATCACACCCTCAGGCGTTCGTCTCAACTCAAACCGGCCCGTCGCATTAGCCGCCAAATGCACCGCATCATGCGACCAAACATGCCCCTGCCCAGCATTACACGCCTCTTTGTACGCATCCCTCGCATCAGGCAAACCAACATCCTCAGCCGAAGGCCGGCACCAACTCACAAACTCACCACTACTAGGGAAAAAAGGAGTCGCCGTACGCCTAGCCATACTTTTGCCCTTAGAAATCATAAATCGGCTCGTAATCCCGTTCTCAATAAACGCCTTTGTCCATTCACGTTTAGCAACATTCAGCGCCTTATCATCGGGGAAAGACTGTCGCCATGCCGGCTTGCACGCCTTCAAATGATCAAACAAATCATTAACCAGCTCAGCCGCCTCATCCGACACAACACCCGGTATTTTCGGCTTAACCTTCACCGTAGAAAGCCCTTGTTTAGGTCTAAAATCACTTGCATTTCTCATTCTCAATCTCCTAAATTGTAATGCCAAGGTTCTTCAACCACAGCACTTGAAAAATCAGCACTCACCACATTGTCCAACGCCTTTGACTTTCGCCTTTTGCTCCAAGCCCTGGCTAAATTCTGCCAATTCTCAATAGGCTCCCTGCTCTGATCCTTTCCAACATGCCAATCATTATTTTCATAAAAAACAAAAAAACCATCCAAATCCAGACCGTTCTTTTCACCAAAAACATCAACCTCAGATTCTTGCGGTGAGTTTCTGGTTGGTTGGTTTTTATCTGTTTCTAGTTCTGGTTCTGGTTCTGGTTCTGGTATGGCATCTGTTTGGCAATGCGAAACCGATGCGATCGCATCACCACTTTCATTGATTTTATTGGGTTTTTTAGGTGTTTCGCCTACCTCTTTTGGATCTTGATCGCCCCACCGTTGCTCCGCGTTTGCTTTATTTTTTTTCCTTTTTTGCTCAAAAATTTTCACTTCTTCGAGCAAACGCGAATTAAACAGAGTTGAATCCTTAACCAAAACAACCCCTAAATCATCCACTAGAACGCGTCTAATTTTTTTCCAAGTAGAGGGTTTACAGCGTAGTAAATTGCAGCACCAACTCGGCTTATCTGGAACAAAGCCAGACCTCTTCCACATAGCCGCTAATAACCTAATATAAGCGCCCTCACACTCAAGCCCCATATCAAAAATGCGCTCGCTATCCAGCCAATCGTTAGGGTAAAACTGAAAATAAGGCGCTTTTTTATTCACATACCCCCCTAAAAAGGCACGTCATCATCAAAATCTGGTGCTTTATTCGCTACCAAAGCACCACCACGGCTATCAAGCATCTGCATCGTACTGGCCACAATCTCTGTAGAATAACGCTCAATATTCCTATCGTCCGTCCACTTATTCGTGCGTATTTGGCCCTCAACGTACACCTTAGAGCCCTTCTTAAGGTACTCGCCAACCACCTCAGCCAAGCGGTTAAAAAACACCACCTTATGCCACTCAGTTCGCGTCTCAACACTACCTGTTTGTTTATTCTTCCAAGACTCACTCGTTGCTAGCCAAACAGACGTTACCGCTTTGCCAGTCCCAGTAAAACGAGCCTCAGGGTCTGCGCCCAAATTACCAATTAAAATCACTTTATTCACACCATCAGCCATTATTCGCTCCTTTATCTGTCATTACATTTAAAGCCGCCCTATCCACCTCAGCGCCCAGCGGCGCATCTAAATACCACCCTCTAGACGCCTTAGCATCCAGCGGTTGGTGGTAGCACGTACCCTCATCTGTTTTCTTCAAAAAACCCCACGGTTTAATGGTGGGGCGGTGAATAAATAAAGACCACGTTTCAGGCTTCGTTTCCCTAATTCGGTGAAAATCAACACCCCTAATCACATTCAAGCGCCAAGGTTTTAAGTGCTTAAAAACCGACACCCAGCCCTTATCAATGCACAACCGCGTCATACGCTCCTCGCGGTAGCCACCACACAAAATTAAAGACAACGCAAAACGCCACGGGTGATCGTGCACCTCCTCGTCCCCATCAGGCGACACAAACCGATGCAAATAAGCCGTAAACCCCAACCACTTACCCAAGTAATAACGCTCCAAATAGCGCTCACCAGGCGTTCTATTAATTAACCTAATCGGCAACTTAGCCGAGTACTCAAATAACCTTTTCTTTATCATTTTCCTATCGCCTTGTAATGTTCAAATAATTCTTTTGTCGTATGCCGATAAATCTCGTTATGAGACTCAATACCTAACGGGTACATAATGCCTCTCTCCCATGAACCTGGTCGGTGAGCACCATCAACAATACTATGAACAAGATATTCAACGAGGCTGCTAGCAGAATCCCAATGGCCAAAGCTTGCCAACTTATCAAGCAGGGCTATATTCTCATCGCTCAATAGTATTTCAAACCTTGTCAACGTTGCTCTATGCGCCTCAATCATCTGCAAAATCTCATTACTCATTCGACCCCCTCTAAAAAGGCTTAAACGACACCACAGTCGTTAAACCAGCCGCCAGCAACCAATACGCCGCTGCATTAAAATCACCCTTAACAGCACACACAACGCATGCCCCAAGGCTCTCAACCAGCATCAACGCCGGAAAAAACAACTCAACCTTCATCCCCGCCCTCTACCGCAGGCGCAACACCCCTCAAACAATGCATCCACGTGCTCACCAAATCAGGCCTAACGCCCAAACGCTCAAGCTCACGCGCCATGCATTTACCCGTAGAAAGCAATCCCTTTAAGGACTCGGTTCGAATCCTAACTTGGGATTGGGTTTGGTTCCCCTTCCCAGCCAACGCATTAAAAACAGGCCGGTGATCAGTATCAACACTCACGATACAGCCTCCAAAGACCGCTCAATATCCTCACGATCCGGCAAGGTATAAACCGTCGTGCTCATTACACTGCTATGGCCCAGCACTGCACACACATGCCCCCGTGGGTCGTCAGCCTCGCTATTACTCATTAACCGCTTCGCCAACGTATGCCGCCACCAATGCGGCGATGCTGTCACCTTAAGCCCAGCCACCCCACACCAATGCTGCATACGTTGCTGAAAACTACGCACAGCCAGCGCCTTATGGTGCCTACTTAAAATAAAAGGCGAATCAGGGTCCATAGGCGCACCCATCTCTTTACGAATTTTCAGCAATCGCTTAAGCGCCAAGGTGGCCGTTTTATTCAAAAACACCTTATAGCCACGCTCACCCTTCGCAATATCATCACGCAACACCAAATAACCCGATTGCCTAGCCATCAGCGCATCATCCAACGTTAACCCAGCCAGCGAACCCACCCGAATACCCGTATGCCTAAGCAACAGCATCCACGCATGGTCACGCCGCGCCAACACACTGCCAAACGTCTTAATTGTTTTAAACAGCAACCGCTCTTCCTTCTCGCTTAAATACCGCTCAAACACCTGACGTTGGCCGTATTTTTTAACTTGTTTAATTGTCTTATTTGTATTCATCACTTCTCCTTGTTCCGCTTATTACGCTGTTATACGCCAATAAGATTCATTGCCCATGCCATCATTCCGCGTTTTCTATTGCCGCCATTTATTCTAATTAGCCTGCTCAATAGACGATATTGAGCAGAATCTCGATCCTCCATTAGTTCGCCACTCGGCAACCTACAGAGACCAAGCAGATGAAGTCTAAGACCTGAATTATGATCGTAAACAGATCCGCCCGCGTGCTTCCATCCATGCCCTGGGCGTATAACAAGTCGTTCGTCCTGACCTGCTACCTCTGTGGCGTTTTCAGTTTCATCGTTTTGTTTAGTTTCTTGCATTTTTATAGCTCCTTCATTAATTCCCGCAGGCTGTACAACTAAAGCGTTAGCTGTCACTATGTAAACAGGCTTTTACCTGCTTGCTTATTTCTTCGTGCCTGATTTTATGGCGTGCAATAGCGTCTTTGCCGAGAATCAGAGAAAACCGAACCACAGGAGCGTAAACAGCCTCTTTGTATGCTTGTTTTTGCTCGTCAGTTCCGTGCGTGTTCACCAAATCGCAGAGAGCCTTACTGTGGTCACTCATCTGCTTCATTGTGTCGTAAATAATTGCTTCTAATTCTTCTGGTATTTTCATAATAATCAAGCTCCAACAGCTAACAAGTCGTTCAAAAATGACCGCCAAAAAGCGGCGGCCTTTTAACTAGGGCGTTAGGCGCTCAACGCCTTAGCCATTTCAAATAGCGCGCATTCAGCGCAATCATGGCCTGCAATGTGCCCGTTGTCAGAATCCCATACACCAGCCGTTGAGTGTCCGTGGTTTGGACCATTACCATCTCTTCCTGCGCTATCTCCTTGCTGCCTGTACCAAAGCTTTAGCGCCTCTTCATATTTCTCGGCCTGCTGGACACGAGCTGCCGTCCATTGCGGTTCATTCCTAACCATTTGCTGGATAGTGCAATCGTTGCCATCAATATCTTTATATATCCTTGCTGTATTCATGTTCATTTCTCCTAAATTCGCCTAACATGGCGTTTAAAATAGAGCCGGAAAAGCACCGGCCTGTTTAACTAAAGCGTTAGGCGCCCTCGTAAACAATTTCGCGTTTCACAAGAATAGCCTTATACATATAGGTATCAATATGAGATGAATCAATGAAGAACGAATCGTCTTGTTGCATTAAGCTGTTTACTTCGCTAGCAAAATTCCAAGCATCAGTAGCTTCTACTACAACAACTTTGTCCATTAAAGTTCCAGTTATCATTTATATCTCCTGTTGTTTAAAATCGCCTAACAAGTAGCTAGTGTGCAAGCCCCAGCCTTACAGCAGCTTCACGGACCTTTAAAATGTCATCACCATATCCCCACGGGTTTTCAAAGCCGTTATCCATTTCTGGTTGAAAATAAGCGGCTCTCATCTGGGTGCCTTTTGTAATATAATCACGCATTGACTCAACCAAACGTTTCATTGTTCCGCCGTTGGTGAACCCATCCCATCTAACGTATTTCCGATGGGTATATATTCTTTTTTTCGTGTAGCTATCAATGAAGAAAACACGCCCTGTTAGAGATAATTCAAGCGTTGAAATAAAGCCGTTGTGTTGAAAAAAAAATCTTCCACAACTTGCGATAACTTTTATAAATTCATTTGAATTTTTCAGTCTTTCTTCTTTACTCATCCCACCATCCCCATCATCACCCCATAATCATCACCCGATTTAAACCACAGCATATTGGCCTCAGCATCCGCAAAAACATGCAAATCAGGCGCGTTTATAATCAGCTTTAAATACTTCATATTAACTTTTACACCCAGTACATCGGCTGGCTAGTGCGAACGGTAATAGCTGCCATCGCCGTTGCATGAAAAACAAGTTTCCGTATTGTGTTTACTAACAACAAAGCCATCGCCCCCGCAAGATTTGCACTCGCACTCGTAACCGTTAAAACAATTATCAAAGCTAACCTCCCCCTCCCCGTCGCACTCAACACACTGCTTTTTATGGGCTGTTCCTCGGCCACCGCAAATCGAACATTCAACAGGGTCAGGCAGTGGGATAATCGGCATCGGGGTTAACTTAGTCGCATCAAAACCAGCTAACACCCTTTTGATGCCGGCGGCTTCCCCTTCTTTTAATTCGTCATACTCGGCACATAACTGTGTTGAAAGAAGAATATGCCCATTTGATGCAACCGTTCTGCCATCAATGTTAAAAGGTTGTTTTAAATAGTCTCTGCGGTCATTTTCAGCGCAAAAATCTTTAATATTCATACTGCTCTCCATTTTTTTAACCATCATGCGTCAAACCTAGTTGCGGTTCGTATACGCTCATATATTTCAGACGCCTTCTCACGTTCATCGCCAATCTCGCACGTACAGAAATAAGCATAAGCAGCTTTTTCAGCCTCAAGACGTTTTCTAAAGAACTCTTCTCTAATTTTTTTAAATTCCACTTCATTTGACATTTCCTGCTCCGTAATTAAACCCACCATCACCCAAACGCCCCTGCATCACGGGCCGCTTTAAACTGCGTGTGCCAAAGCTCAGCTAGGTCTTTTGGGCAGCCTTCGCTATTAGCCATTAATTCGCCGCATAAAATAAGCTTGCGTAATGCTTTATTCGCGTCGGTATCACTGCGCCGGTCTTTCATTATTACTGTTGTATCAATACTCATTCGAAAACATACTCCTCGGCAAACTTAACCACCTCTTCAGCTTTCCAAAGCAATGCCCCGCCTTTATCGCTATCAAAGTTTCTGCGCCGGCCTTTAGGAAAATGCTCATGTGCTCTAATTCTGTCCACCGTATCAACGCTGCAATTAAAGTAATCAGCCAGCTTTTTGCGGCCCCAAAGCACCTTGTTAAATGGGATAGGGTTCGCTATGGTGGTGACTAAATCGGTTAGTTGATCTAGTTGTTTGCTAAGTTGTGCTAATTCACTCATAACGTGTCCTCCGTGTAATCTTTAACCACGGGGCCTGGCTTTTCTTTTTTGCTATAAAAATCAGACACCCAAGCATCAATCATCACCTTCATTGGGCGGCCGCTCTTATCAAAAATAACCGCCTTGGGGAAAATAATAATCGGCACACCAAACGGCGTTAAATTAATGCCCGCCTCAACCCCACACCGCACCACCTTTTTCGCGTTGCGTTTGTAAACCACCAGCACCACCGAATAAACATCATCAACCAACTCATACTCAGCCAGCACCACCACCTTAGACGCCACCCAAACCGCCTCACCCATCTCAATGGCTACTCGTTCGCACTGGTCTTTCTCTACCGCCAAACCGTTGTTTAATAACTTAACTAATATGCCCATTACGCATCCTCCATCACTAAGCCATCCAACCGCTCAATCAGCGCAAGCCCCGCCTGCACCGCCTCAAAAAACTCCTTTCTAACCCTATTAACGTGGCCTTTATTTACAACCCTTACCTCAAGCGTTCGGCAAATCTCAGCCGCCATATCACCGGTTTCTTTGTGATAACGGGCATAAGAATCCAGTAACTCAACGTCCGATGCCCCCGAATAATCACCCAACGGAATGCACGCATGGTTAAGCGCCGCCGCTTCTGCATAAAGCACGTCGTAACGCTGGCGAGTGTTTTGAATTAAAACGGCTTCTTTAACCGTTAAGTGATGGTTTTCCATAGAAATGCTGGCCTTGTTACTTAACGTGCCAGCATTCATATTAGTAAGCGCCGCCAGCTTTGCAGCCGTCGTGCCTTGGTGAATCAAATCGTAAATAGATTGATCAATAGGATCGTGCATTGTGAAATCTCCATTTCCTTCAACATTGAAAAAATAGAGGTCACTGGTACAAACTATCATTACAATAGTAAGTGAGGTGCAACAAAGGTGCGTATCAAAACCAGTGCCTCATCCGGCTTGCAGGGTGCGTCCAACACCTTGCAGGCCAACTTTACAAAACTACGTCATACAAAAAAGCCCTATCCGTTTGCAGCGGATGGGGCTTTTTTCATTAAGCCGTCATTTAACATCGAATCTCTAAGGCGAATAATCATCTCCGAATTTCTTGATCGCCCATTTTTTCGAGCTTCCACATCTAATAGATCAAGCATGGGCTTAGGCATCCTCAATCCTGCGTTTTTTGCTTCCCTATCTGCAATCATTTCAACCTCTTTTATATGTAACGTATGTACACTTTACATACGCGACAGATTGATGTCAATAGGTAAAATCAAAGATAATTACAAGTATGAAATCAACTAAAGGGTCAATATTCCAATTGAGATTGCACGAGCCCTTTAAAAAGGTGCTCGAAGCGCTTGCGTGGCACAACAAACAAAGCATGGCCGCAGAGATCATCCAGCGCATCTCAAACCACCACCTAGCCGATGTATCAGAATTCGTTGTTCCACCACCAGAGCTTATTCAAGGTGAAAAAATAATATTTGGCTTTAGGCTGCCAAACACATTAAAAGAAGAAATAAGCGAATGCGCCAATGCCAGAGGCACCGGCATGACAGCCGAAATACTCAGGCGCCTATTCCTAACCAATCCCTTAGTTGACTATAAAGTTATTCAATCTAAAGAAAAAGCGGCCTCCTTTGTTTACCCAAGTGAAAAAATAGACAGAGGATTAACCGTAGAAGAAACACAAGGACTGTGTACGCAAACGGAGGACGAGCGCATCATGCTAGAAAAATATCGCTCAATGTCAGCCGAACAGCGTACACAGTTGCAAGCAATTAGCGATACGTTTTATGAACCAAAAAAAATTGGTATAAAAAAATAAGGTATTGAATATAACAACCCAAAAAAAGGAATTTTTATGGAACAAGCAGCCTGCCCATCATGTGGACATATAAAACAACCTGGAGAATTTGGTGCCATCGGTGAATGCAGCCAATGTGGTGCGCCCTTCGCATCAAAACCTAACTCAGCAATATCGCTAGAAAAAAGACAAGCCGCCAGCCGGAAAAGGGCGATCGCCAAGGCAGACATAAAAGCCAAAAACAAAGAAATCAAAACACTGTTTATTGCAACCATCGTGCTATTCACTATCGCGTTAGGCATGTACTTGTTTAACCTATCCCAAAAAATAGAAATAAACGAACAAGCCAACACCCAAGAAGCCAAAGAAATAGCCGAGTACATGAAGCGCAGCTTCGCCCAACCAAACCTCACCGCCAGCTGGTACTACTCAATAGAGCACATCGAAATAAATCAAACAGAAAACCAGCGCACCATCGACGTATCCACCACCACAGAACAGCGCAGCAGCCCCATAGGCAACAATATATGCAACGCCGTAAGCAACTACTGGCAAAGCCATAAAAACAGCTTCACCGGCATTAGAGTCATAGGAATGGGTGGGCAAATAACAAACTACCGCTATTCGCTAAATAATAAATGCTCATAAAACATCATTTATTAAAAATAGTTACGCTATTTTTACGACAATATCAAAATAACTTATTGATTTTAAATAAAAACAAGTTACCGGCCCCAGGCACCATTTATATCAAGGCCTCAACACTTAATCGTGCTGGGGCTTTTTTATTGTCGATTCTAAATAGTAGACATGTAGTAGACAGTTTACTGATCAATATGCTGTTAAAGTGTCACACTTAATTAGACTTGTTTTACTTTCAAAATTTACAGCATTTCTAATAATCTTTTTGATACTGTTTTTACATTAATTCCAAAAACAGAAGTCAACAGACTCAATATAAAATAAAAAGGTTAGGTAGCCTTAATCAAATTGTGATTTTCAGTCCATATAAAAAAGGGTTTCATTTTTTTGGAAACTTTAGTTGTCCTTATTATCGCCCCCTGTCAATCTGATGTTAGGACAATAAAATATTTTGAGCATGTCTACATTTAGAGTAGAAAGAAGAACATAAATTAAGCATGTGTGTGTTTTACTTTTTTAGCCGTACGTAATATCAAGAGCTCATTACGAGGTTTGCTATACGATATTAATATTCTTATGTCTAGTTTAATGCCCTAATTTGGATGTGCCTTGATGAGTAAGGTGTAACTTTGGTGATACTACCTGCATGTTATAGTTATCGCGCATACCAATAAATAGAGTAACAGGTGTTTCCCATGTTTGAATTATTAACATCGGAGAGGTTATGAAGAGCTTATAGGCTGCCAATTTAATTTAAAAATAAAGGGAATTAGAAATATGGCTGATACACCACATGAAAGAGCGATAGAGATCGCTAAACTTGATGACAAAAGAGATTTTAATGAGGCAGATACTCGACATAAGGTAATCGATGCAATAATTCATGATGTTTTATGCTGGCCTAAAAGCCAAACACTTCATGAAGATTACATTGGCCCTGGTTATTCTGACTATAGGTTAAAGAGACCAAATGGCGATGATCTTTTATTTCTGGAGGCTAAAAAAGAAGGTATATATTTTCAGTTGCCGAACAATTTTAATGGACATAAATTGTCAAGGCACATTCCTGTTAAAACATTACTAACTGATTGCGATATTAAGTCTGCAATAGAGCAAGTTCGGAACTATTGTATGGAAGAAGGCTGTGAGTTTGCAGGTATAACTAATGGGCATGAGTGGGTTTTTTTTAAAACATTCGAGCGAGGAAAAAACTGGAGGAACCTGAAGGCTTTTGTCATAAAAAATAATAATTTTTTCTCTGAAAACTTTACAGAATCAATCAACATTCTTGGTTTTGATTCTATAAAAAGTGGCTCTTTAAGGTATGGAGTAGGCTCTTTAGGTCGTCATAATAGAGATCTTTTTTACCCCAAAGATAAAATAGCTTCATATGACAGTGCCGTTAACTCAAATGAATATGCACGGGATTTGAGATCATTCGCTAATAAATATTTTGGGGTTATAGATGTTTCTGAAAACGAGTTTATGGAATCATGTTATGTAAGCCAACGAGAATATGAAAGTGCCTTTAAGAATTTTAGGGGGTTGATTAAAGACTCTTTAACACCTTATTTTGAGGATTATGGCGTACAGGATTTAACAGATAATGAAAAAGGAGGAGTTTTTGGTAACCGTATAGCAAAAAACTTAAAGGCAAAAAGATCAGGGGAAGTTATAGTATTGTTTGGTGGTAAAGGTGCTGGCAAATCAACTTTTCTAAAAAAGCTTTTATACCACAACCCCCCTCAATATCTTCTTAAAAACTCCAGAGTCGCAATTACTGACCTATTAAATGTTCCAGAAAATCAGAGCAGCATACACAAAAGTATCTGGGAGCAAATTGTAACCAATCTTGATGTAGACGACTTGTTAAGTAGAGACAGAAATGAGTTAGTGATCTTATTTCATGATAAATATGATATCGCAATGAAGCAGACCCTTTATGGGCTAGAGGAAGGGTCAGTAAATTTTAATGTGAAATTAAATGAGTTAGTTGAGGAGTGGTTAGATGATAAAAAGTATGTGGCAAGCCGCTTGGTTGAGTATTGGAAGCTTCAGCATAAAGGCTGCATTATAGCCGTTGATAATACAGATCAACTTTCTCACGAGCTCCAAGACTTTTGCTTTACAACAGCTCATGAAATTAAGAGTACTCTTAATTGTCTTGTAATTATTTCAATGCGTGAGGAGAGGTTCCATTTGTCTAGAATACATGGAACGCTCGATGCCTATCAAAACTCTGGGTTTCATATTAGCTCCCCTGTTACACAGGCTGTATTTGAAAAAAGAATACAGTATGTGATAAGTAAGCTTAATGAGAATGCTTTTTGTAGAAATGAGTTTGGTCTTTGAAGCGGTTCCGCTCATTAGGACAGTAAAAGCCGTTAGTTAAGGAGTTATTT
>OJDW01000041.1_pt1 | contig 64969 bp, 74 predicted proteins | sample 1593131 | NCBI WGS metagenome assembly OJDW01 (sample SAMN05416874, study PRJEB24817) | seawater metagenome | isolation source: Sea water | place: Canada:Atlantic | collected 2013-11 | reverse complement strand
CGGGCGGCCTGCGCCCGGAACGTCCCGACCCTGGCCTCGCTGGTTCAATAGGGCGGATCGCGTCTCGTCCCGAGCCGCCCTTCGCCCTTTGTCCCATGCTCGCCCTGGGCCGCGCCGATCCGCCCGTTCGGGTGACTGTCGAATGCCGCGCGAAAGTGACTCGACTTGCGGATTTTCTGAATCTTGTCGGAAGGTCGTGCCAAGCAATCCCGACCCAGATGCCAAGCATTTCTGACCTATACCTGAACGCCCGGAAAGAGCCCTCTTTAACCACGTGTCGCATCGCCAGCGTGACCGCAGACGGCTTTGTATTTATGGCTTTGGGTTGACTGGAAGGATCATTGCTCTTACCTCTCGGCATCAGTCCACAGCTAAGCGATGGAATTGTTGATGTTGGAGCTTGTTAAGAAGCACTGATCATCGCCGGAATGCCGGGATGATCCAAATCAGGCGGAGCGAACGAACGCTTCACGCCTGAATTTTTGTGCTTATCTAACAGGCTATACTATGAACATCTCCAAGCTCGAACAGCGCGTACTTCACGTGCTGGCTCAAGGTGGGCAAATTCGCTACACGCGCGGCCCGAATCGCAAATTGATCCAGACTGACTGCTTCACGCAGGACGGTTTGATCCTGATCGGCTGCACGCCACGTATCGTCTCGACCCTTCGCCATAAACGGCTGATCGAATCGAGAAATTCCAGTCCCTACCGCATCTCAATGTTAGGCCGCAGGTCGGTCAGGTCCCAACTCGACAATCGAACATCGTGAGGAACGACATGAAAATACGCAAAGAAACCATGACCGATCGCGCCACGATCCGGCAAATCACCGAAGCTGCCTTTGCCATGGAAGAACATAGCTCCGGGACAGAGGGGGCTATCATAGATGCCCTGCGCGAAGCGGGTTCACTCACGCTGTCTCTGGTCTCTGAGATCGACGGTCAGGTAGTGGGCCATATTGCCTTTTCTCCGGTTACAGTCGGCGGGGATGATGTTGGCTGGTATGGACTTGGCCCTGTGGCTATTCAGCCAAACCTGCAAGGACAAGGCATCGGTGGGGAACTGATCAGAAAAGGTCTCTCGCTGCTTCAGGACCAAGGTGCCCGAGGCTGCGTTGTCTTGGGCGATCCGGGTTACTACACCCGCTTTGGTTTTGCACACGACGCCACCCTCGTATTCAGTGGCGTTCCGCCCGAATACTTCATGAGCCAGACCTTTTGCGGGAACGTCCCTGCGGGTTCTGTTGTCTATCAACCTGCTTTCTACGAAGCGTGAAAAATGCCCATCACTCCATTTATGGAGTGATGGGCAACATTTGACGAACGGCAGCTTTGTCCGCACACCAGTCCTTCGCGCGGATCGCGGCGAAGGTCGCCGCGCTACGCACGAACGACCGCTAGGCGTTCGCACCCGCGAGATGGGTCAGCGACCTGACACAAAAGTCGGTTTTGCCTGACACCTGACAGTGACGATCGCTGGGGCGCGGTTCGGGGTTCGGACAAGCCGAACGCCGCTTCACCGCCAAGAGAAGAGGGAAACCGCCGGTTCCCCCACGCAAGGCCGTCCGCTTGACGGGGCGAAGGGGTGTCCCCAACGACGGTCCCTCCCTGCGGTCGGGCTGCGTCGCCGGGTGATCCCCCTCCCCTTCGCCCCTACGGACAACCTTGCGCGGGCCCCCCTCCTGCCCTCGCCGGGAGGCAGGTTTTCAGGAGAGGGGCGCGCTTCGCGCTTCCTCGCCAGAAACCCCGCCCCGATTTTCGGCACCAGACCGGACAGGGCATCGCCACAAGGAAGGGCCACAAATGGCTACCTATCGACTTGGATCATCCCCCGCTGTTCACACCCCCGGCCTGATCGCATGGGCAATCAACGGCTACACTTTCGAGGCCGACCGCGAGTGCATGTGCAGGATCATCACCGACACCTTTGCCACGGTTCCCGCAGAAGCCGTCGCGCACCTGTTGTCCAAGGCCGTGCCCTATACGGTCGAGGACGAAACCGTCATTTTCGCAGTGGAGGGTTGAACATGGGAAAGGCACGTTTCGACCTTCACCAGCATGTCACCGATACCATCATCGCGCAGATCGAGGCAGGCACTCCGCCGTGGCGGCAGCCGTGGACTGGCGGCAGGGGTGGCGCTTGTCTGCCCGTCCGCCACAATGAGGAAGCCTATCGCGGCATCAACATTCTGATGTTATGGGCGACGGCAGCGGAACGCGGGTTCACGTCCGAACGCTGGATGACGTTTCGGCAGGCACAGGAGCTTGGCGGCAATGTCATGAAGGGCGCGAAGGCCGCGAAGTCGGTTTTCTACGGCACGTTCGAGAAGGACGACGAAGGCAAGCCGGAAGGCGAGGACAAGCGGCGCATACCCTATGCGAAGTTCAACAACGTGTTCAATGCCGACCAGATCGAGGGCTTGCCGGAGGAATACTATATCCGCCCCGATCCGGCCCGCGACCTTGGCACCGAGGCCGACGCGGAGCTTGAAGCGTTTTTTGCCGGAACCGGCGCGGAAATCCTGACCAGCGACGAGCCGCGCGCCTACTATCGCCCCGCGACCGACAGCATCCACATGCCGCCGATTGCGACCTTCCACGACGCGGCGGGATATTATGGCACCCTTGCCCATGAAATCACGCACTGGACCGGCGCGGAAAAACGCCTGGACCGGATCAAGAAATACACTGACCGCAAGGGTTATGCGTTCGAGGAACTGGTCGCGGAGATCGGCAACTGCATGTTGTGTGTCCGCCTTGGCCTGACCCCGGACTTCGGCCAGAGCGCCGCCTATGTCGAAGGCTGGCTTGAGGCCCTGAAAGCCGACAAGGGCATGATCTTCAAGGCGGCATCAGAAGCGCAGAAAGCGGTTGATTACGTGATCGCCGCGACCGGCACCGCAGAGACGGACGAACAGGTGGCCGCGTGAGCGGCTGTCCAATAAGGCCGTTGCATCCCGGAATCCCTTGATACCGTCCGCGAACTCCTTGTTGGCCGAAAGGCCCCTGCCCTCGCCGATTGTGGCGGGGGTTTTTCGTTCCGGCTGGCGTGACTAGGATCGAGGCCCCGGAATTGACGGGGGCGGAACCGAGCTGCGCCCGCTTCCGCCCCCGCCCGGCGCTACGCGCCGTGCCCTTCGGGCCGCGTCAGGTGCAGGTGAACGGCATCGGTTCCCCGAGCGTCACGTTTTCCGTCCGGGTGTCCACGGTCACTTCGACCGTTTCGTTCGACCGGAATCCCGTCAAAAGATCATTCCAGACTTCCGCTGGCACATGAGCCTTGCTGATACGGCCATGAACCATCGTCCCGGTGACGCTCACATTGTCTGCGAACCGGAACGTGGCGTCTGCCGTCGCGTCGTCAGTGCCGCCAAGCCGGACGAGAACCGCCGTTTCCGGCGTTCCGCCATAGACGTTGTTGGGATCGCAAACCAGACGAACGGCAGCGACCCCATCGGTGGCGCTGTAGAGATCGACGCCACGTTCGAGTTCATATTCCCAAGCGAAGGCGGAAGCCGGAGCGAGAGCCAGAACGAGGCCCAAAATCGTTTTCATTTTCAGACACATCGCATGTCTCCTTATCCTGTTCACCCTACGGTTTTTCTATTGCAAATGGAAGATGATGCGGCATCGCAGGCGGCATCTTTCCAGTTATCGGCCCATACGTCGAAGGTGGCGACGAGCTGGCCGGAAGGGTTGACCAGCTTGAGAGAGCCAATCGTCTTCGGGTCGCGCATGTAGGACGCGCCGAAAGCCCGCAACGTCGCCTCGCTTGTGGAATAGATTACGCCCAGATGATGCACCGCGTCCTCCCCGTGCAAGGCGAACAGACCGTTCTCACTCATAGACTACCTCCTTGACGGGCGCGTCTTTCCAACGTGGCACAAGTGCGCCGGTGTTCCACTGGTAGAGCCAGCCGACGACCTCGCGCGTTCTAGCATTAAGGATGCGGCGGACCGCTTTCGCTTGGAGTCTCTTCTGCCTGGACATGGTTTCTTTCCTCTTCATCCACTGGTCGCAGGGCTTTTCGACCTCGCATCACGACACGATGGATGCGGCGGTCAGCCTCGCTGACCGCCTGCCGAGCGGCGAGCGTGAGAGGTGGGGGGTGAAGCGAAATCGACGGGGGTGGTGCGGCCCGCAGCGCGACGCGCGAGGACACGGCCCTGTCGATTTCGCTTCAGGGGGGAGGAAGCCTAAACTCCTCCCCCCTTTGGAGCAGATGGTTTCATTCTTCCCTTATGCCCCGGAAGGGCCTTGCTTTGCTTTCACCCCGTATTTTTCATTCAGTTCATCGATCACATCATCGAGGCAGGACCAGAACAGCAGTTCGTACTGGCCGCGGATCATCGCGAAATCCGAATGGATCCGCAGCGGATCATGTTTTTCGCGCAGCTTGTCCAGCAAGTCCCCATCGACCATCTTCGAGTTTTTGTGCCCACCCCTTGCGGGCATCCTGTCGACTTCCGCAGGTGCGACGTATTTCGGTTCCGGCACGAAACTCTGTGTCGCGCGCCGTCCCGCCAGAGCGATCATGTCCCGGCGCGGCAGACCCTTGGCTTCGAGAGCGTCGAGCTTCGGGGCGTGATCGAGCCTGGGGGTCACGAACAGATTTACCGACCGGGTTTCTGCCGCGTCACTTTCCTTCGGCATCTTCTTTGCTGACGTACGCGTGCCGGTTGTCTTTCGTTTCGATGCGGGCTTCTCCGCAGGCTTCCTGGCCGCATGGACCGGCTTCGCCTCAGCGGCAATTGGCAAGGGCTCGGGTTCGTCTTTCTTCGGCTCCTCAGCAACCGGAAGCCTGGTCGTGGGAAGGACTTTGAGATCACGGGACGAGACGATACTGCTTTGGTAGTTTTCGTCAGCGCCGCTGATTTTCGGTCTCTGCTTGCGGGCCATCAGGACGCCGCCTTCACGATCTGGTCGAGGATCGCATCGGCTTCGTCCAGCGCTTCCTCGAAATACTTCGCATGGTGCCGCATCAGCGGATTCCGGCTTTTGCGCCGGTCCCTTGCGATCTGGTGAAGAAAGCCGGTCTGCGAAGCGTCCCGATGTTGCTTGCGAGACATGAAATATTCATCGATCACGGGGAAATTTTCCAGCGCTTCCTGCTCCACTTCGGACTCGGCTTTGCTGGGTTTTGGCGGAACCGCTGACAACACGACACTGAGAGACGGCAGATTTTCGGGATCTTCGGTACGGTCTTTCAGCTCGACGTACCAGTTGTAGGTGTCTTTCGTGATTTCCATGTCGTCGGCACTCAACATCATCGGGATCACGAGGGCATCGCTGGCTTCTGCAATGTCGTCCGCCCATGCGCCGCCTGCCCCGAGCGTGTCGATGATGATGAAATCGGTCTTTCCGTCTTCCCATGCCTCGTCGGTTTTCGCCGCCAGTTCGCCAGTGGTGGTCAGGGCCTCGATCCTGAAAAGAGGATCGCTGATCTTCAGCTTCGTCGCCCACCGGTGAAGGGCCTGTTGAGGGTCCGCATCCAGGACGAGGCAACGCTTGCCCCGTCGCATTGCCGCACTGATCAAGGCTCTGGCCAGTGTCGTCTTTCCGGCACCGCCTTTTCGGGTCAGCACGGCAATTACTTTCATGTCGTCGTTCGGCATTGTCTGGTCCAGTCCTGTGTTCCGCATCCCGTGTTCTGTTATAGGCGTTCGGTTATGCGTGCTCGGTGTTCTATCTGCCGTGTTCTGTGTTCCTTGTCAATTATCCCACATCCCGTGTTGCTGGTTCTAGTGTCGGCGTTGCGTGTTAGGTAGTCGGTGCTCCATGTCATGCGTTAAGTATACTGCGTACTGCGTACCGTATTCGGTAGTCTATGTTCGGTGTTCTGTTGGCAGTGTGCTGTATTCCACATTCTATGTTCGGCGTGCCTTGATCGGCAGTCGGTTTTCTGTGTCCGGTTTACGGCTGACGGCGTTCGGCATCCGGTGTTCGGTGTCCGGTTTACTGTAACCCGCGTTCTGTGTTCTGTGTTCCGTAATTCACATACCGCGTTCTGCCTGCCGATCCGCTCAAAGTCGGCATAGCACGGCTGCAATCGGAGGCAGGCAGTAATGGGAAGCATGGACCCAGACAGCCGGAGCGGGCCGTCAGATGGCCATGCTGGTGTTTTCCTAGGAGGGGTGGCGGGATCAGGTTCGAGGGCCTCTGGCGGCCCATTCTGGGCCGCGCGACCTTCAACGAGGTTTCAGGTCGGTCTCACCGTTGGTTCGACGCGCGATACCGAGCTGGAATCGCTTCGATGGAATACAGACAATCTCGACGGCTTCGATTCACGATGCAATCCAAATTGCATCGAAGCCTGATTTTCTGTATGGAAGGTAGCAGGAAATAGGGAGTGATTGTTCACTATGTTGCCACGACGTCGTCTGACCCGCGAGGAGCGGCTGGCCATCGTTCGTAATCGGGCGAAAGGCGTTTCGCATCAGGCCATTGCGGATCGTTATGGTGTGACCACGCGAGCGATCTACTATATCCTCCGCACTGAAAAAGAGCGGCAGCGCGAGAGCAGCACCCGCAACCGCGTCGTGACCGTCACGTTGTCCGAAGACGAGCTGCGGGCGTTCGACGCGGTTCTCGCTAAGCAGAATATCGCCAGCCGGTCGGATGGTTTGCGCCGTCTGATTCAGGCCGCCAATGGATTGTTCATCCCCGACGACCAGCTCGGCGCTGAACTTGCGGGGTTTCGCGCTGCGCTCAATCGCGTCGGAAACAACGTGAGCCAGATCGCCAAAAGGATGAACGAAGCGGCCAACAAGGGCATGAGGCCTCCGTTCAGTAAGAGCAGTCTTGAGCAGGTACGGGCCTTGGCCGGGTTCGTTCTGGACTTCGCCGACCAGGTTCACCTGCTTGCCCAGCGACGGCAATCGGAGATGGACCTTCGGGTCCGCAGCGCCCTGAAGGAGTTGGCCGATGGTGCGGAATGATGCCGTCACCGCCGTCACCGGCGAGTTGTTCGAAAAGGGCTGGAGCCGTGTGCGCGGCTCGATGCAGGGTGTAGGTCAGAAGCAACGGCAGATGACCCGAGCCGCAGCGGGCAATCGCGCCGCCGTCTTCAAGGCGATCCGATCGGGTGGATGCAGCACAAAGGGCCAGCTTTCCAACCAGCTCGACTACCTGACTTCGAAATCGTCCCACATTGTTGACAGCCGGAGCATCCTGTCGAGGGAGGGGACGTTCGGTAAGGACGAGATCAAGGAAGTTGCGGACCGGTTTGCAAGACGCTGGGATGAAGGGTTCAACCCGAAGATGGGCCACACGACCCATCTTCTCATGTCCTTTCCCATAGGCACACGCGGAACCGATGTGCGCGATATCGCAACCGGCGTATGCGAGCGGTTCTTTCAAAATGAAGACCGTCACTTCGACTATCTCATCGCGGTCCACGAGGACCGGTCGCATCCTCATGCCCATGTGGTGCTGAACCGGAAGTCGCAGGAGGGCGAGTTCTTCTTTTTGGGACGCGATCATCACTTCAACTACGATAATTTCCGCATTGCGATGGTCGAAGAGGCCGAAAAGCATGGCGTTCGGCTTGAGGCCACACGGCGCGTGGATCGTGGCGTGATAACCTATCCCGCAAGAACCGGCGAGGTTTATGCCGCCAGGGAAGAGGGCAGGGTGCCCGTCGGGCGCGAGCGCGTCGGGAAAGACCTCGACCGAACGCTGGCGGAGATCGCCAACACCTCGAAGATCTACAGTTCCCTGTCCGCCGAGGCGTCGGAAGAGAACCGGGAAGATATTGCGAATGCCTTGTTCAGTGCAGGAGAACTCCTCGCACGAGGCGGACAGGTCGAACCGAATGGAGATTTATACATGGCTACCACAGAGGCATTTGACGATCTGCGCGGACGTTTTGCGGAGCGGGCCGAGCGGGTCGAACAGTTCATCCGCGAAGCACCCGCGTCGACGAGGGCGCAATATGAAAAGCAGTTGAACGCGATCTACGAAAAGGTCGCGCACATGCAGCCTCTTGGCGTTCGGTCGCAGACCCTCTTGCAGAAGCCGTCAGACGGCGGTGTTTATTCGGAGGGGAACATCAACAAAGGCATGGTCGCTCAGGCGGGCGAACCGGAGACGCGGGCGCGCATCGACACTGCCTTGCGCGACACCGGAATTTCCACTTCGACAGTTATCGCCCGACTTGAGACGGGCGCGACGAACGTGGCGCTTGAGCGCCAGTGGCTTGCCGATGACCTGCAAAAGATCGCCCTCAACGATGGTTTGAATCTCGATCGCCGCGCAGATCTTGAGACGGCCAGCAAGAAGCTGGACCGGGTTCACGTCGAGCTTGGATCGACCCTGGAACGTGCCGAGGTTTTGCGGACGGACGGTATCATCGAGACCGACCGGGAAGCCGATTTCCATTACAGCGACGAGCAATTCGAGAACGAGGCGCGGGCCATCCGTCAGGACATGCGCGCAAGCGGGGCCACCGAGACGGAAATCCGGGCGCGGACCACCGAGATCGAAGACCGGGTTTACGACAAGATCGAGGGCGAGCAGCGCGATTATCTCGAACGGCATCCCGATATCCTCGCCACACCGCGAGAGGTGTTCACGACGCAAGATTCAGGCGTTGTTGAAATCACCGACCGGGAAAGGGCTGACAGGATCGACCGTGAGGTTCAGGAGATCATGGATCGCGGCGACAGCAACCTGAACCTGTCCGACAGCGTGGCGGCTGATTTCAAGCAACGCTACCCCGACATGCCGGATCACCTGGCGCATGGGCTTGGCGAGACCTACGGCACCTCTTTTGAGGCCAACAACCGCGCTGAAATCATCGAAGCTGACCTGAGTGCGGCGCGCGACGCGGATTATCGTGACCGCGTGTCCGACGCTCTGCAAACGGATGCTGGGATCGAGCGGGCGGAGCGAGATGGTATCGCGGCGCAGAACCGCCCGGAAATCGCCCGCGTCATCGCGCATGAGAAGGACGCGACCCTCGGCGAGACATTCCCGGACCAGAACAGCAGGGACGTCTATCGTCAGGAGATCGAGCGGGAGTTGAGTGATGATCAGGTAGCGGCGCTCAAGACGGGCGACAGCGATGTGCTGGATGAGATCATCGATGGCCGGCTGGACCGTCTCTATGCGGCGAAAGCCTACCTGACTTCCGATGAGACCACGGCCAACAGCGAGGCAGTGCAGACCGTAAATACCGAGATTGCCGACGAGCTGTATGAGGCGCAGCGGATCAAGCACCCCCACGGGCAGACGGAGAAGGGGCTGACCCATGGATAAGGGCAAGATCGTCGTCGGCATCTTTCTTTTGACAATCGTGTTCGCCGCCGTGGGCTACGTGGTGGCGACCGCCTATCTGACCTTCCGCGACTATGGCATCAGAGCCGAGATCGACTTTTTCTGGCTGACCCAGAATTACCTTGGGCTGCGCGATGTTCGTCCGAACGATTTCAGGTTGGTGAATCTGATCGTCGGCGGTTTCACCCTTGCCGGGCTGCTCTTGAGCGCGGTCCTGTCCGGATCCGCACTTACCCGCTTTGGTCAGACCCACTGGCAGAGACGGGGCGAAATGCGGCGCAACGGCTTTTTCGGGAAATCCGGGTCCGGTTTTATTCTGGGGAAGACGGGCAAGCCGGGCCGCAGGGCTCCGTTCATCCAGTCGAAAATCTTTCCACACGTCCTGATCGTCGCGCCGACCGGACGCGGCAAGACGACCGGCTTCGTGATCCCGAACCTGTTGACCTTCAAGGGGTCGGCCGTGGTGCTGGACGTGAAGGGTGAAAACTTTGAGGCGACGGCCCGTCATCGCGCATCGCAGGGTGACCAGGTGTATCGGTTCGCGCCGACTGACTGGCACGACCGGCGAAGCCATCGCTACAACCCGCTGTTGCGAATTGCCGAGCTGGGCGATCCCGACCGTCAGCAGATGGAGTTGCAGCTACTCGCTTCGCTGTTCTTGCAGGCCGACAACGACAAGATGCAGGGCCTCCTGAAAGGTGGCATCGACCTGTTTGTCGCGGCAGGACTTCTGGCGTTTCAGCGCAAGAAGCCGACCCTCGGGGAAATTTACAGGATCAGCGCGTCGGGTGGCAACAAGCAGAAGGAGTTCATCTTGCGGCACGTCGAAGTCCGCAACCCGGCTGCGAAGCTCATTTTCGAGCGGCTGGCGTCTACGAACAACGATACGCTCACATCGTACGTCTCGCTTCTGATGACCTCTGGCCTCGATCAATGGAGCAACCCGGCGATCGACAAGGCGACGGCGGTGTCCGACTTCGACTTTCGAACGATCCGAAAGAAGCCGTTCACGGTTTATCTCGTCGTGGCACCGAATATGGTCAAACCGCTGGCCCCACTGATCAGGTTGTTCTTTTCGGACCTGATTTCCTCCTTGCAGGACAAGGAGCCAGGAAAGGACGAGCCGTGGCCCGTGATGATCATGCTGGACGAGTTCAACCGCCTCGGAAAAATGCCAATCGTCGTGGAAAGCATCGAGACACTCCGGTCGTACCGCGCCCATCTTGCGATCGTCACGCAGACCATTCCGGCGTTGGACGAGATTTACGGCGAGAACACCCGCCGCGCCCTGCAGGGCAACGCGGGCGTGAAACTTTACCTCACGCCTTCGGACGAAAAGACAGTCGAGGAATTGAGCAAGGCCGTGGGTAAAACCACGAAGCGTGTCGTCACCCGTTCACGGTCCATCGGTCGAAATCCGTTCGAGGGCCGAAGCATGTCGGAGCGCACCGAGGAAACCTCGCTACTGCCCGAGGACGAAGCACGGCGGCTGTCGCTGGACGATATCATCATGGTTGTGGATGCCCAGATGCCCGTGCGGGCGAAACGGATCAAGTACTACGATGATCCGTTTTTCAAAGCGATCCACGCCGCGCAGAAGGGCGAGCTTCCGTTTCCGCAACTCGATCTCAGTAAGGTCGACCAGAAGCCCGAGCAGGGGTCGGCCGAGAAGCCGCCCACGAAAGAGCCGGCACCGATCGCAGCGGCAGCGCCAACCCCGCCGCCAGGCGACCGGCCCACTAATATCCCGGTCAAGAAAGCACAGTCCGAGGAATCCGGCGGGACGATCACGCCCACGAGACGAAAACAGCGTGGCAAGAAGAAATCTAGTGGCACCGAAGCTGCGCAGCTTGGCACGGTCTATCACCAGCAGGCGTTTCATATGCCGGTGCAGCAGAAATTTGACATGCCGGAGCCGGAGAAAATCAAGGACGAGAATGTGGCCGTGCTGTCCGATGCAGAGAAGGAACTGATCGCTTTAGAAGAGGCTATAACGAAAGGGCAGGGGGGTGAGACCCCATCCGGCAGTTCCAATCCCGCCAATGCAGGTGTTGATCGCCTCGATCCGACAGAGCCGTTCGCTACGGAGCAGGAAGAGATACTGCGCGAACAGCAGGAGAATGGTGCAACATTCACGCAACGACGGGCCGATGGGGTCTGGGTGGCGACTGCGCCGGACGGCACAGAGACCGAGTTTGAACTGCACGAACGTGCCGGAGGCCTTCGGGCGTAAAGGCTAACACCCATGATCATCTCCGGTCCCAAGGTCATAGAAGCAAAGGTCCGCTTGCGTGGTTCTTTCTCATTTCTTGCGGAGCCGTTCAGCTCGTTCTGCCTGTTGTCGCATTTGCTGGCCCGTACCCGTCGGTTGCGGAGTCGGGTTGTTGGCAGCCCTAGGTTCAGCGCGAGCGTTTGACGGGGGTTGGAGACCCATCACTTGCCGTCCACGGATTGCTGCAACTTCGGCACCGGACGCGGCACCTACGCCATATCGGTTGTAAGCCTGCTGGCTTCCCGCAGCCGCCCGACCAAAGGCGTATGCTCCACCCATCCCGCTTGTCAGGGCTGGCATGACGATATTCCCTGAGATTGCTTTCACGATGAAAGGGGTGGCGACGATGAAACCTTTTGCCATTAAGATCATCATAAAAAATGGGATTAGCGCGCCGATATTCGTCGCGTCGGTCGGATCGCCAAGTCGCGTAAGAAGGGATCGCGCCACACCCGTAATAGTCGCAAAGACGCCCGCCACGACAATGGGATAGATCGAAAACGAAATGAGGGCTGAAAGCCAGCGAGAAAAGTAATCTTTCGTGACCTCGAACAGCGTCAGAAAAATCATGATCGGAGCGAGGCCAATCAGAAGCGCGATCATAAGTCGGGAAGCGACCAGAATGAAGGCTGCAAGCCCTCCTAAGAGCGACAACATGAATACGCCAAGAATGTCCAGCATCGCGCCTGCCATCCAATTCAACTCAGCTCCGGCAGCGTTCAGGTATTCTCCGAGGCTCGCGATTAGGTTGTCGAACTCTTCCGCGAATGTCCCTGACGGCCCAGGAGTGCCGCCGCCTACCGACGCCACCAAGGCCCCTGCAACGCTGTCGATGCCGTTAAGGATCGCATCAGTAAATGCGTTGAATTGGACCCAATTTGTGGCGAATATCCCGACGAGAGTTATCTTGAGAGCGAGCCAGAACGCCGTTCGGCCATCCATGGACCTAACCTGAAAAGCCATGTTGATGAACACAAGAACAACCAAAAGAGTCGCAGCGAGTATGATGACTGTTCCCACGGTTGAGGCAACTGAACCGAATTGTGTTTGGGCCGCATCATCAAGGAATGTCTCTGCCGTATCTACAAAATAGGCTACAACGCTCACGCTCTACCTCACCAGTTGCCCTGCGCGTCGCAAATCGCGCGGGCGTCTAGACGCCGAGAGTTGATAATATCGCGGTATACGGCGGTTTCTGCATAAACTTCGTGACGATCATCTATCCCTGCGTAGTGTTCTAGGTAATAACTGATAGCACCGTCCCAATCAGGAAACCTTTGTTCACAAGAACACTCGCCAGTTTCCACAATACTCGTGAACGCTTGCGCGGTTCGCATTTTCTGGATCAGCTCAACCTTGTGAGCGTCACGAACATCGAATGATGAAAAGAACGAAGGTTCTAAGTGGCGGCGGTCGGCGCATGACTCGACCGCCTGTCCAGCGGGCGACACGAATTGCGCGAAGGCGGGTGAAGCACTTGCGATTATCACGGCGACAAGGAGGCGGACCATCATGCCGCGTCTTCCGCTTGTCCAGAACCGACCGTTTCCCTTTTCAGGAATACGGTAAAGGTGGCGCCTGCGGTGGTCTGTTGGAGCGCAGAAACGACTTCATAGCCAGCGTCACCCCACTCCTGAAGCGTGTCACGCATTTTCTCGAAGTCTTTGGGTTTGCTAACGGCGAACGTCAGCACTTCATGTTCAAACCGTTTCATTCTTCGCCTCCTCCAGTGTCATTGCCGGGTAGGTAAAACTCCGTGATGCCTCTGTCGCCTTCGTGCCGTCCGGCTTGGATAATCACGTCAATCGAGCTTTCAATGTATTGTACCATGTCGTTATAGGTCATAGGCACATCCGTTTTCAGGGCGGCAATCGCCAGCCGCTGCACCGCCAGTTGCGGTGTTTCCGCATGAAGCGTCGTCATCGAGCCACCGTGGCCGGTATTGATCGCTTCCAGGAATGTCATGGCCTCGCGGCCACGGACTTCGCCGAGGACGATCCGGTCAGGCCGCATTCGCAACGTCGAGGTCAGAAGCACGTCCGCGCTCTGAAACTCCACATCCCGGTTCGAGATAAGTGTCACCACGTTCGGTTGCGACGGTAGCAACTCCGCCGCCTCTTCGATGGTGACGATCCGTTCTTCGTCGGGAACGTAGGACAGGATTTTACGCGCGGCGACCGTCTTCCCGGTGGACGTGCCGCCGGACACGATCATGTTGAGCTTGTTGAGAACGCAAAACTCGACAGCGGCATAAATGTCGCCGCTCTGGACAACTTCGCGCAGTTCGAGGTTCCGGTCCTGTCTTGCGACTTCGAGCTTCCGTTCCTCACCGAACAGATATTTCAGCTCGATCTTGTCGAGGGGCAGCGTCGAGAAGAATCGCAATGAAATCGAGTATCCCTCATTCACTGCCGGGGGCTGGATCACCTGCGCCCTGATCGGCCGGTCCCGATACCTGATGCTGACCGACACGATGGGCTTGTCCTTGCTCATCTTCGTATTCGCAGCCGAGGCAATCTGGTTGCCGAGGTCGCGGATCGCCACAGGCCCGAGTTTCGTGTCGAGCAGACGCATGAAGTGATCGCCCTGAAATTCGCCCCAGACCGTGCCGTTCGGGTTGATGCAGATTTCGATCACATCGTCCCGAACGGCGTCGGCCAGCTTGTCGAGCGAGGATTGCAGATAGCTGGTCCCGGTCATCAGAAGATCTCCAAATCCCTGTCCACCATCACTGTGATCCGCGAGCCCTGTTCGACATAAATCGCCGGGCCGATCGACAGGTATTCGTCAATCACACCGCCGGAGCTGTCGGACAGATCGTCCCCCACATCTTCCAGAACCTCCGCCGAGGTATCGTTCTCGACTTGCGCCGCCGCCGCACCGGGCAGCGCCGCGATCACCGAGATCAGAGCTGCGGAGCCGAACCGTGTCCCAAACCGCGTATCGACCTGGCCCGTCACACCGGAACGGCCGAGTTCATCCCCGCCGAAAGAGCTGATGGTGACTGTCTGGTCATTCGGCATGATGATGCGGTCCCACGCGATCGTCACGCGTTCCTGTGCAATGTCGGCACCCGAACGATACCGACCGATCAACCGCGATCCGCGAGGAATGAGAATGCGCGAGCCGTCGAAGGAATGAACGTCCTCGGAAATGATTGCCCGGACCTGGCCGGGCAGGGAGCTATCCAGCGCCGTTTCCGTCACGGCTTGGATCATCGTTCCTTGAATCACGGTGTTCGACGGGTTTGCGATCACTTCGGCCTGCGTCACTTGCGTCGGCAGAGCGCCGTTCAGTACAAAATCCGTCGCCGCGCCGAACGTCCGTTCGGCCAGCTCACTATCGCCGCTGTCGGCGCCGCCACCGAACGCGATCATCGGCGAGTCAATGCGTGCCTGCTGGAACGCAAGCTCCGCTTCGCGCCGGGCCTGCAATTCCGCCAGCCGCCGGGCCTCTTCTTCGGCGAGACGGCGTTCTTCGTCGTTCGGACCGAGATCGAGCGGGGCAGGGGTCGGCTGTTGAAGCTGCGCCAGTTCGAGGTCCATCCGCATCTGTTCAAGTTCGCGGTCCCGCGCCGTGAGTGCTGCCTGAAACTCCCTCTGTGCGGCTTCGGAGGATTCCTGAAGGGCACCGATCCGGGCCGTCAGATCGTCAATCGCCGCAGCCGCAGCCGAACCGTCCTCGACAGCCGGTTCCGGCGCGTTTCGCAATTCGTCCAGTTCGGCCCGCAGAGCGGCGAGCTGTTCAAGCAGTTCTGCGTTCGGCTCCGCCGCTGGCGTCTCCACAATGCGGACTTCGGGTTCGGGAGGGGGAGGGGGGACAAAGGGTTCGATTGTCCCGAAACCACCGCCATCGGTCTGAAACTCGTCCGGTTGTGCGGTCGGGAGGCTTGGCGTCTCTTCATCCTGCGAGAGAATGTAGAACACTCCGCCGACTGCCACGATGCCAAGAATACCGGCAGCCGCCGCGACCCCCGAGGGCCGCTTTCTTGCCTTCGCCTGTCCGCCGCCACTATCTTCGAGGTCTTTGAGACGCCTTTCCAGATCGGCTTGATCGCTCATGAACCTGCCCTCGCTGTGATGGTGGTCTGGATGCACACGAGTTCGTCGCCGAGGCGAAGAACCCATTGTCCGCTCACCCCGGACACGCGCAGAACGCCGTCCTCGACCTGTTGACTGTTGACGGTGCGTTCACCGCCATTGGAATACCGAAAGATCGCCGGGACCGGCGCATTGCGGGGGAATCGGAAGTAGGTGAACGTCCCGTCGTCCCACACTTGCGTGGGGGTAAATTCGGTCTGGTCGCTGGCCCCGTAGTTGTAGTTCGGGGCCTGCGCGGCGACGGCATTGACGGCGGCGCGCTGTTCACCGGGATACTGAAACCGCACGACATAGAAGGTCGGCGAGCTGGCCTCGGTCACGTGAAAGTAATAGCTTCGACGGTTCGTATAGACCGTGATGTTGGTGGAGACGCCGCGCGCGGTCGGCTTGACCGCGAAAGCGCGCCCGCCCGGCACCCCGTCGAGCTGGAATCCTTCAGTGTCCCCGGCGATGATCGAGCGGATGGTTTCGCCCTCGCCAAACTCGATAGAGGTCACATGCGTCATGCTGACCGAGAGGCGATAGACTTCGCCGTCCCGGTAGGTCGCGACACGGACCCTTGCGTCATTTCCGCCCGAGCGGGGGACATACTCCGCGACGGCAGGTGCGGCGGTGAGGATCAGGAGAGCGGACAGAATCGTCCCATTGAGCAGCTTCACATCAATTCTCCTGTCTGTCCGAGCGGATGGCATATTCCGTGACCGTGAAGCCAAACGGGTTCGTCCAAACGTCATCAATCGAGCGGCGTTCTTCGGGTCGAAACTCGAACAGAAGCGTCACGGAAAAGAGGCCCGCCTGGACCCCCTGTGGGGAGGTCAGGCGCTTGCGAAGGCGGACCTGTGCGCGGTTGTTGCCGACCGGCGTGATCGACAGCACTTCCACTTCGAGCCGCGCACCGTTGCCATAGACGGTCGGTGGATACGCGGTGTTCGCGCTGTCCCAGAGGGACCGCATCGAGGCTTCCGCAGCCCTGTCCGACATTTCCAGAACGCGCCGGACCCGCAGGTCGTTGTCGAGCTGGTTGTAGGTTTCGCGGTCGGTCACATACCGGAACACTTCGGCTTCTATGATCGCCTGGTTCTCCGTCAGCCGGACGGCCCCGACCGATGCGTTCGGCAGAGCCATGCCCGTCTCGGGATCGTAGGGCACGACGACCGGCGCAGGGTCCACATCGAGGACCGCGACAGCGGCGGCAGACAGACATCCGATCACACCGAATACCGCACCGGTGAGGCCGACTTTCTGCCAAAGCCGTTCACGACGCCGCGCGCCGTAAATCAGCTCTTCCTCAATGATTTCCTGATCCTTCGTCACCGACACTAACCTCAATCTCTAGTCGGCCGAGAGCGTCGGCAGGGTGAAATCCATGTATCGCTGTTCTTCCGCCAGCGTGGCCGCGTCGATGACGCCCGCCTGACCCGTTCCGACTGTCTGCACGGCCTCCAACTGCCACATCGCCACCATCGCGATCGCGAGTTCGGCGGTGACGCGGGTGTTCAGGTCCACACTGGCTTTCAGATCTTCCATGCTGCCGATCATGCCGACCAGTCGGTCGACCCTTTCGAGCGACTGGCCGGCCTCTTCGTAGCTCGTCTGTGCAGCGGCAGAGACGGCCGCGCCGGTGGTCGCCTGCGTTGCGGTCCGCGCGGCCCCCGGCGTTCCGCTGTTCGCCATTTCCGATAGCGTGTCCTCATCGAACCCGGCCTCGGCCAGAACGCGGGTCATTTGGGTCCGAATTTGCGGGCTGGCATTGCCGGTGAGCTGAGACCAGTCCCCGTTCTGGATCGCCTCGATCGTTCCCAGAATGTCGCCAAACTCCTGATCGAGCATCCCGTTGAGGCCATCTTCCATCTGGGCCGAAATGATCTCGGGAAGCTCCGCCAGCCCGGTCAGGGCGGCGTAGGTTTCCTGCAACTGCGCGTATTGCTCGCGCAGCGTGTCGAGTTGGGAGAGAAGCTGCGTCAACTGTTCGTTTTGCAGAACCTCGTCTTCGATCATCTGACGAAGCTGATTGATTTCCTGCGCGATGTTCTGGACATCCACGGTCGGAACGCCCTGTGCATGGGCAGGCGTCGCCGTCGTCACGCCGATCATCGCCACACCGGCACCCATGATCGTCGCTGCTACCGTCGAGCGGAGCATCGCCCCGATGTTGAGTATCTTTTCCATTATCGAAGTTCCTCCAGGGTGAAGTCCATAAATTCGCTTTCGCTGAGCTGCGCCGCCGCCATCGCAAGTTCCGCGGCACTCAAGGGGCGTGTCCGCGCGGCTTGCAGCCGGGTTCGCGCGGCAATCAGTCTGACGAGTTCAGCGCGGGCATAGGTGTTGAGCGCCATCGCCTCCTGCACGTCCTGCGTCTGCCCGATCCGCTCCACGATGTTCCTGATCCGCATCGCGGCGGCGATGATCGAGGCCGACGAGCTGTTGCCATAGAAGCTGGCACCGGCCCCGGTGATCGAGAGGTTCGAGTTCGCCAGCAGGGCAGGGTCGATCGTCCCAAGCGCGTCGATACCGGCTACAGTGCGGAGATATTCGTTATACTTCGCCGGGATGACCTGGACGTAGTGTTGCGTCTCCTGGAATGGCGGGACGCCGCCATATCGCTGCACATTACCGGGTCCGGAGTTGTAGGCCGCGAGGGCGTGAATGATGTTCCCGTCGAACATATTCAGCATGTTCGACAGGTAACGCGCGCCACCTTCGACTTGGAGATAGGGGCTGTCGTAATAGGCCGGATAGATGCCGAGATCGCCAGCCGTCCCCGGCATGATCTGCGTCAGGCCGAAGGCCCCGACCGGAGAGCGCGCGCCGATGGTGAAGCGGCTTTCCTGCCAGATCAGGGCTTGCAGCAGGCACCGCCACTGGACAACCGACAGACCGGCTTTGCCGACACCGGGCCGACTGTGCGTCTCCTGAGCGACACGGATGATAAGCTGTTCGATGTTCAGCGCCGCATCGCCGAACATTTCCGGTCCGGCGGGATTCGGATCGGTCGGGCTGTAAAGCACATCCGCCGACTGTTCCGGCAACGCCCCATCTTCGAGGCCCGAGACCATTTCCGGGATGCCCTGACCGCCGAGGCTGGTCTGCGCATCGAGTATCTGTTGCAGGACGGCGAGCTGTTCACGCTCGATTTCCGCGATCTGTTCCTGTACCGCAAGCGTCTCACGCTGCGTGGCGAGGTCGGCTTCCCGCTGTGTGTGTGCGGCCTGGTTTCGTATTATCAGGCCGTTGTCGACGGTCGGAACGCCTTGGCCGACCGAGGACGACGCCCAGACAAGCGCGATCGCCGTGGCTGTGACGAACCTAGTCATAAAGCGCCCCCGCCAGTGCCTCTTCGGAAACAGGAACGAAGGCCGGTTCCGCACCGCCGAGAGGGGTGAAGGTGCAATCGGGATTGGACGGCCCTCGCGCGACGAAGCTGAAACAGTTTGCCTGGGACGGACGGTAGCCGGAGCAGCCCGCGAGGGTGAGTGTTGCGGCAGCCAGGAGCAGAGCGGTAGATTTCATCAGAGCCTCCAAAAGTCATCGCGGGTGCGGTAATCGGCGCCCACCAGTTGTTCGCCTTTTTCCATTCCACCGAGGACGGTCAGGAGATTCCCGAGTTCGCCAAGATCGGCATTGATGACGATTGATCCCTGATCGTCCCTCACCAGACCGAGGCGGGAATTGCTTCCGGCGTTCAGAAGCACATCGAGTTCCTTGTCGTGCAGGTTGAGCATCGCGTAATCGGACGCACTGGCCCGGATGTTGGGCAGCAGGATTTGCGTCGGGACCGCTTCGATGATTGTCTTGCCGGTACGGGTGCGTTCGAGCTGGCTCGCATACTGCGTCATCATCACGGCCACGGTGTTCTGTTTGCGGGCCGTGACGAGCCAGTTGGACAGGCGTTCCGCGAAATAGGCATTGTCGAGCGCCTTCCACGCCTCATCAATCACGATGATCGTGGGCTTGCGATCCTCGATTTCCCGCTCGACGCGGCGGAACAGATAGGACAGAACGGCCATCCTTTCTTTCTCGCTTTCGCTGTCCAGGATGCCCGTCAGGTCGAACCCGACCACATCGCCCTTCAGCGAGAATGTGTCCTCGCGGTTTTGGCCGAAGATCCAGCCATAGCGCCCGTCTTCGGTCCACTCCCGCAGGCGATCGTGCAGATCGCCACCATCGTCGGCCGAAATGAAGAGCGATGCGAGATCGCTCCAGTTTCGCAACCGGGCGTCGGACGCCGTTGCGTTCTGCCGGATGACCTCTTGAATGAAATTGGTCTGCGAGGGCGACAGCGGCTTGTCCGGACGGTGGACCAGTGACGCCAACCAGTCCGCGAGCCATGCCTGTCCGCGATCATCGGTTTCGGTCCAGAGAGGATTGAGACCCGTCGCCTCACCGGCCTTGATCGAGGCATAGCGGCCCCCGTTCGCGCGGACCGCCATTTCCATCCCTTGCCGGTAATCGAACACGAAGAGCCGTGCCCCCGCACGTCGTGCCTGTGTCATCAGGAACGCCGACAGGACCGACTTGCCGGAGCCGGGACGGCCCAGGATAAGGGTGTGCCCGCCGGTCGGCTCCTTATCGGGCGACCCCAGTTCGTGATAGTTGAACCAGAAGCCCGAAAGCTCCGGGGTCGGGAACATGGTGATTTCCGTGCCCCACGGCACCTGACTGCCGCGCTTGCCGAGCTGGGTCCGGTGGAAAGCTGCGAAGTCGGCGAAGTTCTTGTTCGTGACAGCGGCCTTTCGGCTCCGTTTCGCCGAATTGCCGGGGTGCTGCGCGAAGTAATGCGTCCGCGCGGCGAACCCCTCGTTGACCATGTTCACGCCTTCGGTCGCGGCGGTGTTCCTGACCTCCCCGGCGATAGAGTCCAGCTCCGGCAGGGTGTCGGCAAAAACGGTGACGGTCATGTGGTGATCGCCAAAGCTTAACCGCTTCGATTCCAGATCATCCAGCGCCTCGACAAGTTCGGCTTCAAGAGAGACCGCGCCATCGGAAGCGGCGCGCATGAGGCGCTGTTGCTTCTTGATCCGTCCGGACATGAGGTTCGAATTGATCGGCGTGAACGAGTGCGTCACCACCATGTCGACGGGCAAGTTCAGCATGTCGAACATGGTGCAGTTCGTCTTGGCAGGGTAGTTCTTGATCGCGAACGTAGTGCCGAAGCGACTGCCCACAGCGCCGTCCGAAACCCGGAATGTCGGGCCGGTGAAGGTGACGCGCGTGTTCGCCACGTCCTGCGCCACGAACCCGAATTTCGATTTGGAGTAGAGCGGCAGTTCTTGCCCGGTGTTTAGGCCCCCGAGGAAGCCCAGCAGCTCGCCCTTTTCAGCCGACAGAAGCCTGGGGTCCATGTCGGCAAAGGTGGACTTGAGCAGCCCGACCACTTCACCGAGCCGACGCATCCGTTTTTCCGTCTGACCCTTGAGCAGGCCGGTGGATTTGCGACTGCCGAACGGCACCTTCGTCCCGATGGCAGGACGGTGGATCACGGTAAGCGTCAGCGTCTTGTCCCGCAGGCTCCGGTTCGACATATGATCCGTCCACCGCCGGTCCACCGCCGCCGCGAAGCTCTCGCCCGGAACCGGCGTCAGATCGGGATCGAGGGCCTTTGAGACCTTGTGGACGTAGAACGAGAAATCGGTTCCGATCTGGGCGATGATCCGGGCGAACAACGCCCGCGACCTGTCGAGATATTCGTCATCGGTCGTGTAGCTGTTCACGCCTTTCAGCCGAAGGCACTGGAACAGCTCATTGCCGCGTGTCCGCACTGTCCAATCATCGACCAGGCTCACATAGGGCAGCATGTGGGCCAGCTCTTTTTCCCTCTTCACCCAATCGGGGAGCAGCGTCGTGGGGTCAAATCCGTCGTCACGGGGCATAGCTGTCGCCTCCGTGGATCTTGCGGTTGGCGGTCGGGGGCGTCTCTTGCAGGGTCGTGGCGACCACATCGAGGAAGTTCGGGTCCCAATCCGCGGCCTTCCACAAGAGCGGGTAGGCAGCCGCCGCCGCAGCGGCGACTGTCCAATGCTGGAACCAGAGGAACACGAGAACAGACCCGAACAGCCAGACCATCGCATACATGATCGGCAAGCCGATCAGCTTGGGCGGTCTCACAAGGCCGAGGAAGAGGCGGGACTGTTCTGCCACGGTTCAGGTTCCTTCAGGTTGTCCAGATTGCGGCAACGATCGTCGGCGCGGCGGCGATGCCCGCGATTGCGACGACGACCCAGAGGGCCTGCCGGAAATCGAGGATGCCGAAGAGCCACGACAGAAAGACACCGATCAGGGCCAGCGTCCCGATCACGATGCCAAGCGGCCCGGTGATCGCATCGACGATGCCCTGCAAGAGCGTCTGGACCGGCGACAGGTCGATGCTTTGCGCCAGCGCCGGTCCAGCAAGCACAATCATCGCCGCCGAAAGCGCAACGATGAGATTGGTATTCGGCTTCATGAGTTTTCTCCTTCCAGCCTGTTGAACACGGCCAGCACGCGGCTGACGTGGTTTTGCGTCTCTTGGTAGGGCGGGATGCCGCCGTGGCGCGTGACCGCATCGGGACCGGCGTTGTAGGCGGCCAGAGCAAGTCGCGCGTCCTCGAACTGGACCAGCATCATCAGCAGATACCGGGCCGACCCGTCGAGGTTCTGTCGCCAGTCGTGCGGATCGACCCCGAGATCGGCCGCAGTCTCTGGCATGAGCTGTCCGAGACCGACCGCACCCACACGGGACCGGGCGTTCGGATTGTAGGCACTCTCGATTTCGATGTTCGCCTGATAGAGCATTCGCCACTCTGTGACGGTCAGGTTCGAGCGGCGCAGGGCAGGGTGGCTGGCATAGCGCATCGCCGCCTGGTCAATTCCGGCCATGATTTCCGGGCGTGGCGCGCTCACGCGGGGCGCTACCGACGCGATCCGGAACGATCCATCATCGTCCGGCTCGTCGGGCTGTCCGAACAACTGCAATTCGTCCGATGCCGCGCCTTGCGCGATGCCGTCATTGTAATGCGTGGTGAAAGAGGATTGAGGTTTCGAGCCGGTCAGCGTTCCGTCGCCGTCCATCGCAAAGACGATCTGGGACTGCGCGGCACCCGCCGTCAGGAGTAGCGCCGCAGCGCTAGTCCTGATCTGTCTGGGAACCCCCGGCGCGAAGTTGATGGACCGATCGACCGCCTTTTTTGAGCGGGATGCTAACTTCCTCGAAGCCGAGACCTTCGAGGAAGGATATGAGGCCGTTCGCGGTCTTGAACTCCCGGAGCCTGATGCTGTCTTCGCCGTCGTATGAGCGTGATCTTGCGGGCACGAGCAGCCGTTCGACGGAATGATCCCGACTGACCGCCCGGATGAACCACTCTCCATACCAGACCGATTTTTCGCGGTGTGCGTGGGATTTGCACACAACCTCAGCGTGATACCCACTGTGCATGAGAGTCTTGAATTGAATCTCCGTAACCACATTCGGCGCTTCTTTTTCTAGCTCTGTCCCCACGGTGCGCCTTCTTCATACGGTTGGCAGACCGGGCACCCTCCTCGGGTGCCTCAGTCTTACGTTGTTATAAGAGTGTCCACAAGCTATAAGATCGTTATTGTAGAGGCTTCGTTTCTGGAGCGTTAATTGGCATGAAACCGCCTATCTAACAAGAATGTTGAGGGATTTCCCCATGCGACCACGCCCGTTCCTGACCATACTCGTCGTTATAGCTCTGCCCATTTTTGTGAGTTCTGCGGCGCAAGCCGAAACCTGCTTGGCACCGGCCAGGCCGTTCGTGCCGAACGACCCCGCCGCCGCCCGCGAGTATGCCGACCTGATCCGTCAAGATTTCGAGGACTACATTTCGGACGTGCAGGATTACTTCCGCTGCATGGAAGGCGAGCGTTCCCGTGCCTTCACCGAGGTGCAGGAAGTGAGCCAGGAATACGGGCAATTCATCCAACTTATTCAGCAATGACATGGCGATGGGGTGATTTAGTTTGGAGTGGAGCCGGTTGTGAACGCCACCTGGACTGCGACTCTCGTCGTGGTCAAGGTAGGGGTGTCATCGCCATCGACCACGATGCAAGATGTAAAATCTGAGCAGTCAATCTGCGTCATAATAAATTTCTTGAAGCTCTAGTTGGTAGAGGTTTTAAAACACAAGAAACGCCGTTTCTCGTTTTGCGGCATTCGAAAATCAAAGTTGGAAGAGTATAACATGCTGACGAGACGACATTTCGTGATGACCACCGCCGCCCTTTTTTCTGCCCCGATTGCCAACCCGTTGCTGGCGAATACTTGGCCGACCGAAGCGCAGAAAGCGGGCTGGGATGCACAGGTGACGCCGCCCGGTTTTGATCCGGCAACTTCGAATCCATGGGGCTTACATCCGCGGTTTCTCCCGACCCGGGTGGCCGCGAAAGACGGGCTGACACCGGGCGACATTCATGTCGATGCGGTTGCGCGCTACCTTTATCACATCGAGGAGGGCGGGACTGCCATGCGCTATGGCGTCGCCATTGCTCGTGGTGATCTGTACGAACCAGGTACATACACGATCAAGCGCAAAGTCAGATGGCCGCATTGGCAGCCGACGCAGAACATGATCGACCGCGACCCAGAACTCTACGCTGATATCGCCGACGGTATGGAGCCCGGACCTAAGAATGCGCTTGGGTCGCGAGCTCTCTATCTCTTTCTGGGCGACCGGGATACTTATCTCCGCATTCACGGTACGCCACAGCCGAGAAGCATTGGCGGTCGTGCGAGTTCCGGCTGCGTCAGAATGGTCATGGCGCACATAAACGAGCTTTATCCCAACGTCGATATTGGTTCGACGGCTTTCCTCTACTCGGCCGAGGACAGTGTCACTGCGGGAAGCTGAGGCCGTGTACCAAAGCACCATCGGTCAGGGAAAGTGACGGGAGTTTATCCTAGCCGGGGAGCACTTCGGATTACTGAACCCCGCTAGGCCGCTGGCGCGGTACAAATCGGATTTCCGCGAGGGGTTCGGAGCGGCACCAGGGTCGCTTCCACGGGACCGTTGTGCAGATACCAGTAGCAGCCGTCTTCCGGCAAAAGGCGCGCGGACTGAAGATCCTGACCCGTTGCGGCCATAGCGACGACTGCCTCCGGCAGTGGTCTGTTTTGTACAGTGTCGGGCGCGCCAGGAATAGAAGCGGAACACGCTCCTAGCAAAAACGCTGCTGGGAGAAGTAAGCCAAGATGAATACGCATATTTAAAATTTCCGCCTTTAGAACAACTTAACCTGAGTACCGACCTCGGCCAATCCAAACAACTCTTCGATATGTTCGTTGTAGAGACCGATGCAGCCGTTCGACGATTGTCGACCGATCTTGCGCGTGTCACCGGTGCCGTGAACGCGGTAGTACTGCCATGACAGATAAAGGGCGTGTGTTCCAAGGGGATTGTCGGGGCCAGGGCCAACGAAATCCGGCCATTCGGGATTGCGCTCCTTCATCGACGGCGTAGGTCGCCAGCTCGGGCCATCTACCTTGCGAACCACCGTGGTATATCCGCGCCTAGTCAACTCCTCTGTCAAAGGAACGCTGGACGGGTAGAGCTTGTAGATGCTTTCGTCTTCCGACCAGAATTGGACCGCGCGGGAGTCGATGTCGCAGAGGATTGCGCCGTTTCTCAGATCGTCGAAATGGTCTTGCCAAGATGCAACCCTGAACCCGGAAATATTGCTCCGCACTGCCGGTGCCGCCAGACCCTCGCTTGTCTGTGCCATTGCCCTGCTTGTCGCGAGAACCAACCCACTTGCTGCTGCACCAAAGAGTGCAGTCCGGCGTGTGAACGGTCTGTCGTTAGCCCGTCTCATCAAGGAAACCTCTGGTCTTGTTATTTTTTCCGGTTCTAAGACCTACACCCCCTAGAGCTTCAACATGTGACTGCTCACAAATTCGTGAAATTGAACTCGGTCAGGGCATTAAAGAAACCTGCGGGTTGTGCGGAGGTAGCCTCGGTATGAGTCCCCGTAGCGATCAATCAACCAGCGCTCTTCGGCGAAGGTCGCGAGGATCAGTGCCGCGACGCCGGTGAAAATCACCGACCACGCGAGGATTGAGGCGGAGAGCAGTCCGATCCCGATAAGGATCACCATGTCAGCCACATACTGAGGATTGCGGGAAAACCGGTAAAGGCCACGGGTCCGCAGAACGCCTTCATCGCCACTCGTCGCCGCCATCCCAAGTTGCATCACACCGGACCAGACAACGGCATTGCCCAGAACGATCAGACAAAGCCCTAGACCCCAACGTATGATCCATGGGAAGTCGAGCTCACCCCATTCTAGCAGAGCCAAAACGATGGCAGATCCGAAGCCGACGCACGTAAGTGCCCAGACGACAATCTTGTGGGCTGCTGTAGAGTGAATCGGCGGCCAGACACGTCGCTCCGGTTGGAACATGGACCAGAGTATTCCCGCGACCAGCAACAGATTGGCCGCACAACCCAGCACGAGAACCACGGTTTTGAGGTCACCCATGACCATACCTGTCTGCGTCCTGATGTTTGGTTGCTGAGCGTTCAAACTCCAGCGTTGAATGGTCGATCCCGAATTCCTCGTCGAGGCGGGTCTTGATTGCCGTTTTGATGTTTTCGAGGTCATCCCAGCGGTCCTCGGCGATTACGACGTGGGTATCGAGCGCCGCACGATGCTCATGCATCTGCCAGAAATGCGCGTGGTGGACTTCCTCGACACCGTCCACGTCCTCCACGGCTGCGATGACCTTGTCCGTGTCGATATCGGGTGGGCTCCCCAGCATCAGGGTGCGGATCGGGCCGCCTATCTCGCTGAAGGCGAGCCAGAGGATATAGGCAGCAATCCCGATGGTGATCGCAGGATCGACCCAGCGGATATCGTAGAGAAGGATGAGGACACCACCGACGATCACGGCCACGGACGCCAGTGCGTCGCTGAGGTTGTGGAGGAACAGCGCCCGGATGTTCACGCTGCCTTTCTGCATCGAATAGGTCAGCCACGCGGTGAGGGTATCGATGAATAGCGCTACGCCACCCAGGATGACCACCGTCCAGCCCTCGATTTCAGGCGGATCGGCAAACCGCATCCCGCCCTCATAGACCAGATACAGACCAATGATGATCAATGAGGTGTAGTTGATCAGCGCGGCGACGATCTCGACCCTGCCATATCCGAAGGTCATTTTCGCATCGGCCGGGCGGCGCGCAATCTTGCGCGCGCCGAATGCGATGACGAGCGACGCCATGTCGGAGAAGTTGTGGATGGCATCCGCGATCAGCGCGAGGCTGCCGGATAGTATCCCGCCGACAATCTGCGCGACCGTCAGGAGGCCGTTTGCCCAGATGGCAATGGCAACTCGCCGGTCGCCTTCTTTAGGCTCCATATGGGCATGATCATGCGGCACGAGAAGCCTCCTCATGGCCGTGGTTTGGCCGGCTGAGCCCTGGAACGCTTGGCAAACGACCAGCGCGGATCGCCCTGACGCGGGCATTCATCCAATGGCGAATGAGGTGCCGATAGATCCAGTCGCGCAGCGGGCCTAACGCCTGACGATGGTGCTCATAAAACATGTCAGGATTATCGAATGTTCCAAAATCGCGGGCGATGCCGGTCTTCTGGATATATGTACTCTCCCCCGTCCATCCGACTGGCGGTGCGCTCAAGCAGTCGGTCCCGGCACCGTAGCCGCATAGGGACTGAGTCTCGGGGAACGACCGCTGCAAGGCCAACAGGAAGGATGTGTCGAGGATGAAGCCCTCAAGATCGACCCATCCTGCCTCGGTCTCGACCTCGATCCATGAGTGGAGGATTTCTGCGGGTGCGATCGGATAGATCAGTCCAGGCACGACGCCCCGTTGCAACGCTTTGTGGATCGTGAACCCGTGCAAGCGGCATCTTACGCCGACAGCGCGTAGAAGCGCCATCAGCAGCGTTCCCTTCGTGTTGCATTGTCCATATCTGTCTTCGAGCACTTCGGAGGCAGGAATGTCGTCGGCGCGGTTATAGCCAAATTCGATCTCGTTTCGCACGAAGTCGTAGATTGCACCAATTCGATCATGCAGCGGCAAGGTTCCCCAGCCCCGGTCGGCGATCAGAGTGGCAAGTGAAGGATGCCTGAAATCCAAGAGTGGCGTGGACGAAAGCAGCGGGTCAACAGGGGTCACGAGCGTTTCCTAGAATCAACTATGCAAAGATGATAGTTTCTACAGTCACTGTAGCTTCAACCTTTATCTTGTCGCGACGCGAGAGACTATTCTGGTTGGTGATTGTGAACTGCCTTGTGATGCTCGTCATGCGCGTCCCGCAGGATGCCTATGCCGCCCCACGCAGCGATGCCGGCCACCGCGACCCCGACAACGAGGTCGGGCCAGTTGCTGCCCAGCCACCAAACGAGACCGCCCGCGATCAGGATGCCGCCGTTCGATGCGAAATCGTTGAGGCTGAAGGTGTTGGCGGCCCGGATGTTCACGTCCGGTTCCTTCAGTCGCCCGAGCAGCCAGATGCAGGCGAGGTTGACGACCGCAGCGACCAGCGACATTGCGATCATCAGAGTTCCGAGCGGTTCGGAACCGCCAACATAGCGCCGCCAAGCGTCAATCAGAATGCCAACCGCAAAGATCAGAAGCAATCCGCCGGATACGTTTGCGGCACCCCGCTTCCACTTCGACGACCGGGACAAGGCCAGAAGGCTGATGCCATAGACGAGGCTGTCGGATGTGTTGTCGAGACCATTGGCGATCAGGGCGCTGGAATCGCCGATGGCTCCCGTGGCGAAGAACCCCGCAGCGATTGCGAGATTGAGACCGAGAACAATCCAGAGCGTCTGGCGCTCTTTTTCATTCTTCCCGCTGAATTCGCTTTCGACCATCGAACTGGCAAACCTTCCGATTTCTAAGAAAGGGGGCAGAAACGCCCTCTTCGGATGCAGCTGTCAAAAAGATATATAGAATCTCTAACGACTGTAGATCCAAAATAGCTTATTTACGTCCCTCTGGGCACCGAAAGAATAATCGCGGCACCGATCAAACAGATGGACGTCCCTATGAAGTCCCATCTGTCAGGTCGCTCGCCCTCGACGAACCACATCCAGAGCATGGAGGCCCCGATGTAGATGCCGCCATAGGCTGCGAAAGCGCGGCCCGCTGCGCTGGTTTCGACCTGCGCCAGCAACCAGCCGAAAAGCGCGAGCGCGATTATGCCGGGTGCGAGCCAGAGCGGTGATGCCCCAAGACGCCACCACGCCCAGATGGCGAAACACCCGCTGATCTCCGCGACAGCAGCCAGCGGATAGGCAATTGCGGCGTTCAAGCCCCAATCTCGTCGTGCTCGGTGAGACATTCCGCATGGTCTCGAAGGACCTCCAGAACCTTGCACTCCGCAACGCTGTCACCGTCGCACTCGGCGACCATGCGTTTCAATTCCTTCTTAAGCGCTTGCAGACGCTTGATCCGCTGTTCGACTTGGTGGAGTTGCCGACGCGCGATCGAATCCGCCTCCGCGCAGGATTGGGACGGGTTGTCCGAGAGGTCCAGCAGCTCCCGGATGGAGTCGAGCGAAAATCCGAGCTGGCGAGAGTGCCGGATGAAAGCCAGCCGGTCGAGGTCCTTTTCAAAGTACCGGCGCTGGCCGCCTGCGGTCCTTCCGGCCTCGTTCATCAAACCGATTTGTTCGTAGTAGCGGATCGTCTGAACCTTGGTTCCGGTTCTCCGCGATAGTGTTCCAATTGCCAGCATGTGCGATCCTTCAATCTACAAAGACTGTAGCTTACTGAAGAGCCAACTCCATTGAAAAGACAAAGGTTTCACATCAGCGTGACTTCGGACAACAAAAAGTAACTTTTCGCTTGAACCTCTATCTGCTGTAGCTTGTATCCCGCGCACAGACGAACTGAACAGGTGGGTAGCGCAAGCAATGAAGAAGGTCCGGATAGTTCTCTGGTCGGCAGTGGTTGTCGCTGCGGCGGTGTCAGCCACGCTTTGGATGACTGAACGCAATCAGGGACCGGTCGCCGCGCGTGTTGATCCTGAGGCCGAGAGTTTCACTGCGGATTTTGAGCTGACGGACCATACCGGTATGGTGCAGACCGACGAGGATTTCCGGGGACGCTGGATGCTCGTCTTTTTCGGATTTGCGAACTGCCCCGACGTGTGTCCCATGGGGCTCGCAACCATCGCGCAGGTCATGGACGAGCTCGGCACCCAAGGTTCCGCCGTCCAGCCCCTGTTCATCACGGTCGACCCTGAAAGGGATACGCCAAGCGCTCTGGCCAACTACGTTCCCCAGTTTGGTCAGGGAATCCTTGGGTTGAGCGGACCGCCGGACCAAATCGAACGCACTGCCGAGACCTTCAAGATCTACTACCAGAAGATCGAGGAAGCCTCGGCGCCCGACGGCTATACGATGGGGCATACGTCGTCCTTCCTTCTCTTCGATCCGGAAGGCGAATTTGTCCGCATCTACGAATACGACGAGGAACCTGGACTGATCGTTACTGATCTTCGCGAAAGGATCGGCGCGTGACAGCTGGCCCAGACGCAACGCCACGCGCCGCGAGCCCGGTAGCTTTCCTCTTCGCGGCATGGTTCGTCGCCTTGTCCGCGTCGCTTGCCGTGCTCTTCATCGGAGAGGTTCTGGGGCAGACCCCCTGCAATCTGTGCTGGTTCCAGCGTGCCTTCATGTTCCCGCTCGCGGTCATCCTCGGGGTGGCGGCTTGGCGCGCCGACCTCTCGATCTGGCGCTATGCCGCGCCGCTCGCGGTTCTGGGTGGTGCCGTCGCCCTTTACCATTCCCTGCTTTACGCAGGGATCGTGCCGGCGCCGATCGTCCCCTGCACGGCGTCCGGGCCATCCTGCACCGATGACGCGATGCTGATCCTTGGCCTGCCAATCCCTCTGCTCTCCCTGCTGACGTTCGGGGCGATCCTTGTCCTTCTCATTCAACTTCGACGGATTTCAACATGAACCGAAAGACTCTTCTGCTCGCGATACTCACTCTGGTACTGGCCGTTTTCGTGGCTGGTGCCTGGTTCGTGTCGCGCCCTGATCCGACCCCGGTGGCGACAGCCGTTCCGCTGGAACAACAGGATCGTCTCGTTCGGTCCTATTCTCCCATACTCGGGCGTGAGGATGCGCCAGTGACCATCGTGGAGTTCTTCGACCCCGCCTGCGAGGCCTGCCGCGCCTTCCATCCCATCGTGAAGCAGATACTCGCGCAATACCCCGACGATGTGCGCGTCGTCATGCGTTATACGCCGTTCCACGGCGAGGGGTCCGAGCTGGCGATCAAGGTGCTGGAAGCGGCGCGGTTGCAGGACGTTTTTGTTCCCGTGCTGGAAGCGCTGCTTGAAAATCAGCCCGCCTGGGCCTCTCACGGCGCTCCGGCAGCGGAGCGCATCATGGAGATCGCCGGAGCGGCGGGCTTGGACACAGACGCCGCCGCAAATCAGATCATGTCACCCAGCATCGTCGGCGTCCTCAATCAGGATCGGGCCGATGTAGAAGCTGTCGGAATCCAGGGCACACCGACGTTCTTCGTCAACGGTAAGCCTTTGCCAGAGTTCGGTGCGGAGCAGCTTTTGTCGCTCGTCCAAGCCGAAGTCGAGGCTGTGGCAACCAACTAGAACGAACAGGAGAACCAAAGTGTTCAAAACCTTCGCAAACGCAATTCAGAGCCTGTCTGTCGCTCTTCTGATGGGCTTGCCAATGGCATCGTCAGCGCAGCAGTTGTCAGACAACGCATGGATTGTGGTCGAGAGCCCTTGGGCGCGCGCGAGCCTTGGAATGTCGCGACCGGGCGGGGCCTATCTGACCGTTCGGAACGAGGGCAACGATCCGATCTCTCTCATCGGTCTTCGCGCGAAGATCTCCGACATGGCCTCGATCCACGAAACCAGAACCAATTCTGACGGCGTCAGCAGCATGGCACCGGCGGACGATATCATGATCCCGCCCGGGGGCATGATCGCCCTCGAACCCGGCGGATATCACGCCATGCTCATGCAACTGCAATCTCCGCTCGTCGAGGGTGAGACCTTTCCGCTGACCCTGCTCTTTTCTGACGGAACGGAGCTTGAAATCACCGTCCCGGTCCTTGGCATCGGCGCACGCGGCCCCGAAGGCTGATCCGAATGATGGTGAGGGTGGCCAAGATCGCAGCGATCGGAGCGGCGGCAATTTTTGCCGCCCTGTTCGTCGGCTGGTGGCAGGTCGATGGGCCTGGGGCTGACTCCGCTCCGGGTAAGCGGCCCATGCCGCTGACCTCGATGGACTTCAGCCTGACCAATCAGGATGGTCGGGATGTAGGTCCGGAAACCCTCATCGGTCAGCCCAGTCTGGTCTTCTTCGGCTTCACCTACTGCCCGGACGTCTGCCCGACGACCCTCTCGGATATTTCCGGCTGGCTCGACGAGCTTGGGCCGGAGGCCGAAGATCTGCGCACTGTTTTCATCACCGTAGATCCGGACCGCGACACGGTCGAGACCATGGCCGAGTATGTCTCGTATTTCCATCCGCAGATTCAGGGATGGACAGGCTCGCTCGACCAGATCGCCGCCATCGCCGACGGTTTCCGCGCCACCTATGAGAAGGTCGAGGGTGAAGACGGCAGCTATACGATGAATCACACGGCGGGTGTTTTCCTGTTCGATGCGACAGGCCGCTTCGTCAGCATCATCGATTACCACGAACCGCGCGAATTCGCCGTGCCGAAGATAAGGCGCGCGATGCAGGACAGAACCGAGGGGGCAGAATCTTGAAACTGAGACATATCGTTTTGGGAGCGACCGTGGCCGCAGCAGCGGTCGGCACTATAGCGAGCCGGGCTTTGATCCTAGAGGCACCGCCCGAGAACATCTTTTCCGAGGCTCCGGTGGCTTTGGTCAGTCCACCCGAACCTCTCGATGGACCAGGCGTCATCACATCCGGCGATACGATGCCGAATATGCTTCCGGCCGCTTTTCAGCCGCCTGAGTTTCCCGCACTCGAACGGGCCGAGCCAGATAATCTGATGGCGCTTGTTCAGGCCCTCGCCATGCCGCCTTGGGAGGCGACGGTCGAGGCGGGTGACACATTGGACGTGCTACTCGCTCGCGCGGATATGGAGGCGCAAACACGGGCCGAAGTCGCACTGGCACTGGCGGTTGAATACGACCTGCGCCGCCTTCGACCGGGCCATCGTCTCAGCGTCGACTTTCGCCCGGACGGCACGCCATCCATTGTGACATTGGCTGTCGATGACGGTGTGCGGATCGAAGTCAACCTGGACGACACCATTGCGAGCCGGACGGTAACGCCGAGCGCGTCGACAGTTGAACGTGCGAGCCAGCTGCTGGTGAATGGGTCGATTTACGCTTCGTTCGACCGGGCAGGCGTCCCGGCCCGTTTTGCCGTCGATCTCGCCCAAATTCTGGGGGACACTGTCGATTTTCGCCGGGACCTCCAGGGCGGCGAAAGCCTGAACATCCTCTGGGGTCAGACAGTCCTTCCGGACGGCTCCGAGATCGGCCAGCCGCTGATGTCCTATGCGGCGCTCGATCTTGGCGACGATCAATTCGAGATCGTGTGGTCGGACGAAGACAGCGGGCGCGCGACGGTTTATCTGAACGGAGAAATCCTGCGGACGGTCGCGCCGCCGGTGGAAGGCGCGCGACTGTCGTCGGTCTTCGGTCAGCGCAAGCATCCGATCTACGGTAACATGCGGATGCATACAGGCGTCGATTATGCCGCCGCTGCGGGGACGCCTGTGGCGGCCACCGCGCCCGGACGGGTCTCCTTCATCGGATGGCGGAGCGGGTATGGCCGGGTGGTCGAGATCACGCACGGTTCCGACACCATGACACGCTATGCTCACCTCAGCGCTGTGCCAGACGGTCTGGCCGTCGGAAACCGCGTGGTCGCAGGCGAAACGATTGGTCAGGTCGGTGAGACAGGCACGGCGACAGCTCCGAACCTTCACTACGAAGTGCGCGTGGACGGGCGTCCCATCGATCCGCTTGGGGAGGAATTACTCGCCTCTGTGGAAAATTTCGACACTGCGGACGCCACTGAAATCCTTGAAGCGACGCGCACACGGTTCGTGACCGTTCTTCGCGAAGACACATGACTGATTTGACAGGAATTACGATGAAAAACAAGTTTCCAACCTTGGCGGCTGCGACCCTCATGATTGTTGCCGCGACGGCCGTGACCGCCCAGACCGCTATCCACGTCGGAAAGACGCGCGGCTGCGGTTGTTGCCTTGCCTGGATGGAAAAGCTGTCCGAGGCCGGTTTCGCCCCTGAAGGTGAGAATATGGGCGGGGCGTTGATCCGTCTGAAGATGGATCGCGGTATTCCCGTCGATATGTTCTCCTGTCACACGGCGACCGTCGAAGGCTACACCATCGAGGGTCACGTTCCGCCAGCCGATATTACTCGACTGCTTGAAGAACGTCCCGATGCCATAGGCCTGGCCGTGCCCGGCATGCCCATCGGCTCGCCCGGCATGGATTTCGGCGACGATGCCGAAGCCTACGATGTCTTTCTGGTGAAATCCGACGGCTCCACTGAGATCTTTTCGTCCTATCCGGCGAGTTAAAGTGGAGCAAATCACAACACTCTCACCAGTCGCACTGGGCTTTCTAGGCAGCCTGGCCGCCGGTCTCATGACCGCCGTCGGGGCGACGCCCGTGCTTCTCGGCAAGACCCCGTCACGCAAATGGCGCGATATTTCGCTCGGCTTTGCCGCCGGGGTCATGCTTGCCGCGTCTTTCTTTTCTCTCATCATACCGGCACTCGACGCAGCGGAGGGCCGATACGGAGATGGCGCGATACCGGCGCTGATCGTCTGTGCTGCGATCCTGATGGGCATGGGCGCGGTCGCCATGATGAACGAAATGATCCCGCATGAGCATTTCAGCAGCGGGCGCGAAGGCCCCGAGGCTGCCTCGCTGCGCCGTGTCTGGCTCTTCATCATCGCCATCACGATCCACAATGCGCCGGAGGGTTTGGCCGTCGGCGTTGCGTTCGGAGCTGATGGTTTTACAGGCGGATTTCCCGTCGCTCTCGGGATCGGATTGCAGAATGCGCCTGAAGGGCTGGCTGTTGCAGTCGCCCTACTGGGCGAGCGATACTCGGCGGGCCGTGCGTTCGGCATCGCAGCACTGACCGGACTGGTCGAACCCGTCACCGGTTTCCTGGGTGCTGCGGTAATTGTCGTGGCAGAGCCTCTGCTGCCTTGGGGCTTGGCCTTCGCAGCGGGCGCGATGCTTTACGTCATCAGCCACGAGATCATCCCCGAAACCCATCGCAGCGGCCACCAGAAGCAGGCGACGACCGGTCTTGCGATCGGCCTCGTCGTTATGCTGTTCCTCGATGTTTGGTTGGGATGACGCATGGCAATTCGCTCCATTGGCATTTGTACAGCTGTCGCGGCGCTCGCCGCCGATCAGGCATCGAAGGCGTTCGTGCTCGCGAATGCGGAAACGCTCGCCCCCGGCGTCGCTGTGTTCCCCGGCTTCAACCTGATCTTCCACCGCAACTACGGCGTGACCTTCGGGTTCTTTCAGAATGTGCCGTGGTGGGTCCTTGCATTGGTCGCCACCACCATCGTCCTGTTTCTTGCCGTCTCGCTGATCCGGGCAACGCGGGCAGCCGAGGCGGTTGCCTACGGCATGGTGATCGGCGGCGCTCTTGGGAATGTCGTGGATCGTTTTCGCTTTGGCGGTGTGACCGACTTTCTGGATTTCTATCTCGGAACGGCGCATTGGCCAGCGTTCAACCTTGCGGATGTCTTCGTGGTCTGCGGCGTCGGGATTTTGCTGATCTTCGCGGGGCGCGAGAAGGTCGATGCGCCCGAAACCTCAAGATAGATCTCGGTGATTTCAATCGGCATCACTGTTCTCCGCATTTCCAGAATGTCAGGTATCATCCTCACATTCTGTGCATTCGGTCTCGGCGCTTTGGCGGTTCTCGCTCTGCCACCATTCTCGTTGCCGGTGCTTTTGCCCGTCGCGTTTGGCGCGCTGTATCTCCTCACGGTCGGAGAGAGCCGCATGCGGGCCGGACTTGCCGGATGGGCGTTCGGCGTTGGCTTCTTCCTGTTCGGATTGTCCTGGATCGCGGAGAGCTTTTTCGTCGACGCGGAGCGGTTCGGCTGGATGGCCGTTCCTGCGGTGGCTGGACTGGCCGCCGGCCTTGCGCTGTTCCCGGCGGCGGCAATGGCAGCGTTCGCATGGAGCAGGACGAAAGGTGTCTCCGGCGCATTGATCTTCGCGGTCTGCTGGTCGGTTTCGGAATGGCTGCGCGGCACCATGCTAACAGGCTTCCCCTGGAACCTTATTGCCTACATGTGGGCCGACTACGATATTCCACGCCAAATGGCCGCATGGGTTGGCAGCTACGGACTTGGCCTCCTCACAGTTCTGCTGTCGGTCCTGCCCGTAACGCTCCTCATGCGGAATCGTCGGCAAAATGCGTTCGCCACATTTGTTTTCATTTCGGTGGTGGCGGGTGCCGGAACCCTCGGCACGGTTCGCCTTATGGCCACCACACCGCCAACAGACACAACCGTCAGGATCGTTCAGGGAAACATTCCTCAGACGGAGAAATGGAACCCCGCGTTCCGCGACCGGAACATATCCCGCTATCTGGATCTGTCCGCGCAGTCCGGCAGGTTCGACGTCCTTCTCTGGCCCGAAAGCGCATTTCCCGGCTATCTTGATGAGAATCCTGGAATGTTGGATCAGATTGCTGACCGTCTGCCTGAAGGCAGCGTTCTACTGACCGGTGCCCAGACGCGAGAGCCGGGCGTGACGGGCACACGCTATCGAAATTCGATCCTCGCGGTCGATCAGACCGGACGGATCGTCACGAGATACGCCAAGCATCATCTCGTGCCGTTCGGGGAATACGTTCCCTTGCGGGGTTTTCTTCCGATCCAGCGACTGACCGCAGGGCTTGGGGACTTCACGCCCGGTCCCGGCCCCCAGACCGTTGAGCTACCCGGTTTATCTCCGGTCGGCCTTTCGATCTGCTACGAGGCCATTTTTCCGGGACGCGTCGTAGACGCCGCTTCGCGTCCGGACTGGATCTTCAACGCCACCAATGACGCTTGGTTCGGTGCGTCTTTCGGTCCGCGGCAACATCTGGCCTCTGCCAGGATGCGCGCGGTCGAAGAGGGGCTGCCGATGGTTCGTGCGGCCAATACGGGCATTTCAGCATTTATCGATGGGTACGGCCGCATCGTCGCCCGCCTTGGGCTGGATGAGACCGGCGTCTTGGACGCCCGCTTGCCTGCCGCACTCCCGCCTACGCCCTTCGCGAAATACGGACAGTTGACGTTCTTGCTCATTCTGGCGGCGAGCATTGTGGGAGCCATTGGAATGACCGTCAGAAAGGAAAGCGCACCATGATCGTAATCTTTGGAGCAGTGGCGGGGGCCGCATGGGGCGGATATCTCGCCAGGAAGCGTGGCGGCAACAAGCTGGACATTGCACAATACGCGACGAGTTCCGCGATCGCATTCGGACTCCTGGCGTTGTTCGCCTCGATCTTTCTCGCACGGGTTCTGTAAATCGGCAGCCAAGGCCGGAACGGCGCTATGCGAATATGTCGATCGGCGTCCCGTCCCGCACCATCGCATAGATATCCTCAATCTCGCGGTCCGTCACCGCGATGCAGCCCGCCGTCCAGTCTGGTTTGATCGCGTCGATACCGGGTCGTGGCCCACCATGGATGAAAATATCACCGCCCGGCTCACGTCCCTGGGCAGCGGCATAGGCGATATCGGCCTCGTTCGGATAGGAGATTCCGATGGAGAGATGGAACAGACTGTCGGGATTGCGGCGGTCGACTGTATAGGTTCCTTCGGGCGTTTTTCCATCACCCTCGAATTGCTTGGGCCCCTCCGCCGCGAAACCGAGATCGATCCGGTAGGCTTTCAGGACCGAGGTATTGTTGAACAGGAACAGGTTCCGGTCGCCCTTGAACATCTGCAACCGGGTAACTTCGGGCCCATCGTAGGTCCTAAACTTGCTGGTGCATCCGGCAAGGCCAAGTGCAAGTCCGCCCAAGAGTGCCGTTCGGCGTGTCGTTTTCATCATGTCGTCCGCTCGATCTTTTTATATGTCCACTCATATTGGTGTCGGTATGCCTGATCAATCAATGGCCGTGCGCCAGGGCTCCCTGCGCCATCTTCTCTCCCACTTTCTCTCCCCCGGACGGGTCCGGCCGATCTTTCTTGGTCCGGAGCAGCCTGAGCGCGTTGGCGACGACCAGCAGCGACACGCCGACATCCGCAGCGATCGCACCCCACATTGTCGCCATACCGAAGGCCGTCAGCCAGACGAACAGCGCCTTGGTCGCCAGTGCGATGCCTATATTCTGATGAATGATGCCCATGGTCCGGCGTGAATGCCCGATCAGCCACGGCACCTTTGCAATATCATCTGTCATCAACGCGATATCGGCGGTCTCAATAGCGGCGTCCGATCCGACCGCACCCATAGCGATCGCGAAATGCGCCCGCGCCATGGCAGGTGCATCGTTCACGCCATCGCCAATCATTGCCACGACATCATAGTTGGCAACGAGTTCCTCGATTGCCGTCACCTTGTCCTCTGGCAGCAGCTCCGCGCGAACCTCGTCGATACCGACCTCTGCTGCCACAGCGCGTGCCGTGCGCTCGTTATCACCAGTCAGCATGATGATCTTTTTCACGCCTTGGGCATGCAGGCGTGCCACGACCTCCTTCGCATCCGGGCGGATGCGGTCGCGCAGTTCGATCAGGCCCAGCAGGCGGTCCCCGGAGCCTACGGCCACGAGCGTGCTGCCAGCCCCCTCGATCCGCTCCAGCAGATCGCGGGGGATTGCGTCACCGAGACCTTTCTCGGTCGCAAAGCGATCCGAACCGAGCCAGACGGGCTGGCCCTCCCATGTTCCTTCGACGCCGCGGCCCGGCACCGTTTGGGTGTCGGTAGCCGCCGACTGCTTCAGCCCATCGCGTTCGCCGCGCGCCAGGATGGCCCGCGCCAGAGGATGCGAAGAGCGGGCTTCCAGCGCGACAGCGGCACTCAGAAGGTCGCGCTCGGCCGTGCCGCCCAAGGGATGCAGACCCGCGACCTCCGGCTCGCCCATGGTGATCGTTCCGGTCTTGTCCATTGCCAGGGCGGTCATACGCGAGGGGGCCTCGACATAGGCACCGCCCTTGATCAGCACGCCGTTGCGCGCGGAGGCCGCGAGCGAGGCGACGATGGAAACCGGCGTGGAGATGACCAGCGCACAGGGGCAGGCGATCACCAGAAGAACCAAGGCATTGTAGAACCAGTAGTTCCACGCCCCCACGAACAGCAGCGGCGGCACGACGGCGATCAGAACCGCCAGCGCCATCACGATGGGCGTGTAGATGCGGGCGAATTTCGTGACCCATTGCTCCACCTCGGCCCGGCGCGAATGCGCATCGCCTACCATTCGGATGATTTTCGAGAGCACGGTATCGCCTGCGGCCTTGGTGGCCCTAACCGTCAGTGTGCCATCACCGTTGATTGTGCCGGCATAGACCTCGTCGCCAGTTTCCTTGGCAACCAGGGCGCTTTCTCCGGTGATCGGAGCCTGGTCGACATCGCCACGACCCTCGGTGACTTCGCCATCAAGAGGGATACGATCACCGCCGCGCACCACGAAGCGATCACCGATCGCAACCTCGGCGGCGGGAACGTCGGTCTCCGATCCGTCGGCACGGATGACCCGCGCTGTTGGCGGAGCCAGGTCCAGAAGGGCCGAGACCGCATTGCGGGCACGCCCCACGCTCCAGGATTCGAGAGCGAGAGACAGAGCAAAGAAGAAGGCGACCGTCGCCGCCTCGAAAAACTCGCCCAGCCCGATCGCCCCGGCCACTGCGACGATCATCAGAAGATTCATGTCAGGCGAAAGTCGGCGCGCGGCGGACCATGCCTTGGGGGCGACCAGCCATGCTCCGAACACCACCGCCAGCATGAACAGACCCATTTCGATCAGAGGCATCGACGTCTCGCCATGGCCCGAGAAGAGCCGTAGCGCGCCGCCCGCCCCCGTCTCGACGATGTGGTAGAGGAACCCCGCTGCCCAGAAACCGCCGCTAAGCCCGGTGAACAGGCGCTGACGTGCGAAATGGGCCGCCTGGTCTGCCTCGGCGCTTTCAGCATCCCACATTTTCGCGCTCATCCCAGTCGACCCGACGATCTTGATGATCTTGTCGTCGCTGAGCGGTTTGGCGCTTTCGAGGATGGTCATCCTACCATTCAACACATCGAAGGCCAGATGCTCGCTGCCGCCGACTTCCGGTCCGACGACTTTGTTCAGGATCGCGACCTCTTCGGCGCAATCCAGCCCGTTGACGCGAAAACTACGTCCGGCGGATGGCGGAGGTGCTGCTGCCTGAGAAGTGCCTTCGGCTGTTTGGCCACAGCAGGACTTGGGATGGGCGTCGTGGTCTGCATCATGTGGCATAGCGAGGTCCTTTCACCGGATAGATTCCTGTGTAGGAGCTACAGCAACTGAAGGTTCAAGAACTTTTTCTAAATGACGCCCTTTCATTGGCCTGAACGAACCAGTCACCTTGAAGTGAATCATGTTTCCAATGGAATTGAAGAAAATGGATGCAAAAACGACATGGTGTGATTGCGGCGGTCGCTCTCCAGTGGCGAACGAGGTCCGGTATGTTGGCCTCATGGATATAAGCCGTGAGGAGAACGACCTATGGAACATTATGCTGGTTTGGATGTGTCACTGAAAGAAATTTCGATCTGCGTTGTCGATGATGATGGCAAGACCATCGCGCGCGGAATTTGTCCTGCGGACCCGGAAGGCGTTGCCGGTTGGTTTCGCAACCGATCGCTCACGCCACGCCGGATCGTACATGAGAGCGGGATGCTTTCGATCTGGCTGCAGCGCGGGATGATGAGGCTTGGTCTTCCAGCGACATGCATCGATGCCCGGAAGGCGCACAAGGCTCTGTCGGCCCGGCTCAACAAGTCCGATGCCGCTGATGCTGAAGGCTTGGCGCAGCTCGCGCGGACCGGCTGGTTTACACCGGTCCACATCCGCAGCGAAGATGCTGACAGGCTGCGAAGTCTGGTCGGTGCGCGAGAACGGATGATCCGGTTGCGCAAAGACCTCGAAGGTCACATCCGGGGCGTCCTGAAAACCTTCGGCATCCGCATGACCGGGGTTGGTCAGGGTCGACAGAGACAGACGTTCCGCGATCAGCTCGCAGCAGCTGGAGAGACTGATCCGATCCTGCGCACGATCGCTGATGGCTTCATCGCGGCCCATTCGACTCTGTGCCAGGCGGCTGATGATCTCGACAAAGCCGTGAAGAAAAAAGCCAAGGCGCACCCCGTCGCGCGCCGTTTGATGACCATTCCGGGCGTCGGGCCAGTGAATGCGCTCAGCTTCATTGCCCTGGTCGATAATCCTGACCGGTTTAGCCGGGTGACTGATGTCGGCGCGTTCCTCGGGCTCACACCAAAGCGGCATCAGTCTGGCGAAATGGATTGGTCGGGACGGGTGTCGAAGTATGGAGACGGGACGATGCGCGGACTGCTGTTCGAGGCAGCGTCTTGCTTGATCCGCCAAGTGAAGCGTTTCTCGCCACTGAAGAGCTGGGCTGTGCGACTGGCCGGACGACGCGGGTTCCGAAAGGCCGCAGTCGCAACAGCGCGCAAGATCGCAGTCCTGATGCTGACGATCTGGAAATCTGGCGCGGACTATCACTGGACAAAGGAGGCCACTGCCTGATCTGAATTCCCGCCGCTGAGAAGGCGGGAAGCGAAGTCCTGACGGGACGGAGGTCGATCGATCTCGTAAAAACGGTTGGGGCGCAGGCTCGCTTGCCCACCCCGCAAACGACATTGGAGACGATCCACCACCGAACACCATTATGAGGCGCAATGCGCGACCTCGGAGAGAACCATGACCCCGAACGGACAGATCGCCATCCCGCTTGACAAAGCCGCAATCAGAGAACCCTTTTTGCGGCACTTTTTCGCGTTCCGCTAAGTCGTTGACCTGATTGGCGCTGGACTGCCGCAAAAACCACGTGCAAAAAGAAACTATGAAAATTGGCTACGCACGAGTTTCCACCGAGGAGCAGAACCTTGATCTACAGATCGAGGCGCTGACCGAGGCAGGCTGCGAGCGGATCATCACAGACCAGGCGCAGAGCGGCGCAAAGGCTGCCGAGACCCGTCCAGGATTTTCCGAGGCGATGAACCAGCTAGGCCATGGCGATCTTTTAGTTGTCTGGAAGCTGGACAGGGTAGGGCGGTCAATCGCTGACCTGATCCACCTTCTGAAACTCTTCGGTGAGCGTGGCATGGAGTTTCGTAGCCTGACAGACGGAATTGATACGACGACGGCAGGCGGGAGGCTGGTGTTTCACATCATGGGGGCCTTGGCTGAGTTCGAGCGTGACCTAATACAAGAGCGCACCAAAGCTGGGCTTCGCGCTGCCAAGAAGCGAGGCAAGAGGCTTGGCCGACCACCGGTTCTTTCCCTCACGCAAATCGCCCATGCGAAGACAGCCATAGATGCAAAGCGGGAGACAGTATCCGGCATGGCCGAGATCTTGGGCGTGAACCGCAGCACGTTACAACGCGCCTTAAACCGCGATGCGGGAGCCAGCATTTAGTGGCGGATGCGATGCCAATCACTCCGTCGGTCGTAACCGGGGCGCTTGAGCGTGCAGGGGTTCTGACAGTGGCGAAACCCGGCCATTCGCTGCAGTTGCGGGGCGCAAAGGAAGTTGCGGCAGAAGCGGACACGGACCCTTGGCTGCCGATCACGATTTCTAAGCATTTAGGTAGCCAACTCAACTTCAACTGCTACGATTGTGTAATGATATTAGTGGAGGAGTCCATTTGGCTCGAAAAAAGATAGTTTCCATTCCAAACGGATTGGTCGACGCGATGAGAGAGCAGCGAGCAATCCTTTTTCTTGGCTCCGGTGCTTCCATGGGTTCATCAACATTGGATGGTCTTAAGATGCCAAGCGCGGGTCAGCTGTCTGAGGCCATTGCGGATAAATTTCTGAGTTCAAAGTTCAAAAGAAAGGATCTGATGCGTGTTGCTGAGCTGGCGCTATCTCAAGCTGGAACGAGTGTTTTCTACCAATGGCTGAGAGATTTCTTCGAGCCTTTCCGCCCAACCGAAGCCCATCGAAAGTTAGGTGAGTTTCGGTGGCGCGCAATTGTTACGACAAACTATGATCTGCTGGTGGAAGAGGGCTATAAGGATAGCTCGGATAGATTGCAGAAACTCGTAACTCGGGTGAAAGATGATGAACCGATTGAGACAATGCTGTCTCGTCATTCACATCCATTGGAATATATCAAACTTCATGGGTGCATAAATCACGTTCATGACAAAGAGATACCACTTGTCCTGACGCCAAGCTCCTACAATGACCATGAAAACAACAGGCAGGATTTGTATGCTCGCTTGGAGAGCTGGGGGCGGGAGTACCCAATTGTCTTCTGTGGTCATAGTTTGGATGATTTGCACATCCGGCGACTCGTTGAGAATCCCCGAACAAAATCAAGACCAATTTTCTATCTGGTGTCTCCTGATATCGAACCTGAAGAAAGCCAAATGTGGTCTGACAAACGCGTAGAGACTATCAAGGGCACATTTTCGGACTTTGTATCTGGATTAGAAACGGCTTTGCCTCCGCTCATGCGAGTTCCAGCACAAGATGAGTCCGTCAAAGAACGCCCATATCGCAAGCACTTCAAAGTACGCGAAAGGGAATCGGACGAAACGCAATATGCGTTCCAGAATGAGGTTACTTTTCTTCACGCAGGTTTCCAAATCGACGATGTAGATCCTAGCAGGTTCTATGCTGGTTATGACCAAAGTTGGGGCAATATAGCTCGAGATTTTGACGTGCAGCGCAGGGCATCTTTTCAGTTGTTGGAGTATATAGGTAGTGGAAATGACGAGGTTGCTCAGCTTGGGGTAATCCAAGGTGCCGCTGGATATGGAAAGAGTATTGCGCTTATGCGTGCTGCATGGGAGCTGGCGGTTTCGTTTAACGAGTTCGTTGTTTGGATGGATGATGATTCAAAGCTTCGATCCGACGTCATCCGGGAACTGTTTAATCTTTCAGGAAAGAGACTTTATGTTTTCCTCGATAGGGCCGGCCTAAACAGTTCGAAAGTCGAGGAGATACTGGCATTGTCTCGCGCCGAGCAGATACCTGTGACAATAATGACGGCGGAGCGGAAGAACGAATGGTCGATGTACTGCCAGCGACTGGAGAAGTACCGGCCTGAGTTCTTTGAGTTGAAGAACCTTTCAGAGAAAGAAATTGTCGAGTTACTGACCAAACTAAATAAGCACAGTTGCGAAGGAATTCTACAAGGTGAAACCGAAGAAAAAAAGAGGGCAATGATCGTCGAACGCTTGGATCGACAGCTTCTTGTGGCGCTCTATGAGATTACGAGAGGCAAGTCATTTGAAGAGATTGTTGGGGACGAGTATTTGGGAGTTTCTCCTGAAAGTGCTCAGGCGCTGTATCTCGATATTTGTACGTTGCATCGCTTTGATGTGCCGGTACGGGCTGGCGTGATCTCCAGAATTTCTGGGATTTCGTTTCGGGACTTTGAAACTGAACTCTTTGAGCCTCTACAAGACCTTGTTTTCACCAAGCAGAACGCAATCACTGGAGATTGGGAGTACCGTTCACGTCATCCTATCGTATCTGAGATGGTGTTTAACCAAATCTGCCGTTCTGATGAGGATCGTAGAGATCAGATTTCGCGCTTAATTGATGGTCTAGACACAAGTTATCGTTCGGATGACATTGCACTGTCGCAACTCATTCGGGGTCGGAACCTTGCAGAAACTTTTGAGGATGTAATTCTCGCACGACAAGTCTACGACATTGCGGTCCGCAGAAACCCCTCTAGACCCTATATCTCTCAACAGCGCGCGATCTTCGAATACACCCACAGTCGTGGCAGTCTTGATGAAGCGGAAGTCGCAGTGGCTGAGGCTTTATCGCTGGACCCCAGCAATCATTCATTTCGCCATACTGAAGCGCAGATTCTACGCAGAAAAGCTCTTCAAACTCCATCGGAGTTTGCACGCCACTCACTCAGGTCGCAATCCCGTGCCGCCCTTGATAAGATTCCGGATCAGAACAATGCCTATGTTTTGGGCAGCCGCGCTAGACTGAGAGTCGACAGCGCAGCAGATGCCTTGCAGAAGCTTCGCAAAAACCCAAACGAAGTGTACGAAGACGAATTGGCCGATGCCATAGATCAGGCCGAACGTGCCCTGCACCGCGCATTTAATATGTATCCCGGAGATCCAGATTTTTTGGAAGCCGAGGCCAGGCTAAAAGAAATTCTGGGCGACACTGCGGCCTCTACGGAGCGGTTACAAAGGGCATGGACAAAGATGCCAAGGGGTTCTGGCGTGGCGAAACGTTTGGCCAAAAGGTATATTGCAGACAATAAAAACGATCTCGCGCTGGAGGTTCTGGGAGAAGCGTTGGAACGAGATCCTTCGGAGCGATCTGTTAACTTGCTGATTGCCAATATTTATTTTTCAGCCTCGAATAATTTGGAAGACGCTAATGCCAAACGTTTCCTTGCTCAGTCATTTGTACATGGTGATCGAGAGTACTATGCTCGGTTCATTGCTTCTGCTGTTGCATTTGCGAGACACGATTTCGAGGGCGCTTATCAACTTGCAGATGAGGTCAACGCTCGAGCTCCTGGTGATTTCTATCCAAAACTCAGTAGGGCGGAACGATGGTTGGAAGATCTGCTCAAGTCGCGGAAAGGTTCGCTTAAAAGCTCTTTTGGATCATATATCTTCATTGAGATGCGAGACTGCCCACGTGATATTTTTGGACCAGCGTCCAAAAGTGAAGACGAACAATGGGATACGTTGAATGTAGGGTCGGACGTCGTGTTTGATGTAGAATACTCTCGTAAGGGACCAATCGCTGTGAACCTGAGAAAAGATTCCTAGCGCGTGAATGTCCGGTCTGGGTAAGTTGCGCCGCAGCGACCAAACAGTTGGCCAAGGTCTGTTATAGGCAGTCAGAACGCCAAATTTCTAAGATACTGAAACTAAAGGCTAGGGAGTCCTATTATTTCAGTCCCATTAATTACGAGCTCCGACACTGGTTAAAAGTATGAACGCATAATCCGTCTTATGTTAAATAGGTCAGCTATATTGACACAAAATAAGGGTTTCTGACACGTCAGACCTCGCCGAGCTAGTCATAGATGACGTCTTTACACCTTGCAGCTTTCCACATCGGAACCAGTGCGCCAGTGTTCCACTCATAGAGCCATCCGACGACTTTGCCCGTCTTTCGATCCAGTATCCGCTTGATCGGTCTGGCGTGCCTGCGTTTGCTGACCTCGCTCCTACACCTCGTAGACGCGATTGACTCGATTGGTTCCGACAATGTTCTAACAGCAGTTGTCACGATAGATCCCCCGATCTTGTGGCGTCGAAGTGCCAAGAAACTGATTCACGAGTGTCCACGTTTGGCAGCAGAACTCACACGTCGCAGTTGTGCTTACAATTTCTGCCAATGCACGATAGGATACGAAAAGCGGCGCAAAAGAACGAAAGGAAGGGCTGCAAACGGTTGATCAGAAATGGTAAATATTTCGTCGCACCGCAGAAAAACCTGGACAACTTCAAGGTGCTGTTTGCCCGTCTGGCGGCGCAGGGCGCAGGTCGTCCAGCCGACAGTCGAGGTATGCCTGACGGTCCCTGGACCCCCGAAACTCTAGCCGAAGCCATTTCTTCCATTGATGCAAACCGCGAAGGCGTCGATCTACGCACCGTGCAGGTCTGGTTTCAAGACAACGACAACGGCATCAACATCGACAATATCCGTTGGCTGGCGCGGATTTTCGGATGCAACGACCCAGAAGCCACAAGTCTATGGCAAGCCGAACTGCGAGCCGCCAGGGAACGGCTCGCGAGTGAGCGGAAAACAAAGAGAAAACACCTTGGCACCGCTTCGCAGCAAAACCCTGACCATCCTAACGAACCATCGACCCTCCCCACGGTCCAGGACGTCCGACCCGACCCTTCCAGCCGCACGAACTCCGAAGGCGACGCCATTGTGCGAAACGGCGGTATTAGCCTCGCCTCACGAACTGAAGCGATGTTCGCAGGACCGAACTCCCTGAATTTGCCGATCGCCATATGGGGCAGCTTGGGCGTGCTCTGGTTCTTGGCAATTAGTCTGGGGGTACATAGCGTTACTTACAGCCCCTTGATCGGCATCAACAAGCAGGTAGGATTTATCTGGAACCCCGCCTGGAATGTCGGCGAAGCGATTTTTCTTCCAATATTTCTGATAATCGTCTCCGGACTGTTGAACTCTTGGAAGCGTAGCGATCGAACAGGTTTGTTGAATATTGGCGATGTTCACGCGGTTGATCCGTGGGCGAGCAAGATCGACTCTTTCTGGCTGTCTTATTGGGCAATCTTCTTCATATGCTTCATCGTAATTTTTCTACTGCAATGGGTCGGGGTCTATCTCTTCCCCCTGCTTGAAAATGACCCCGACGTCGCGATGATTGACTGGTTGCTCATTGCCTTGGTCCGACCAGACGTACTGTCCACAAACGCCGCGATCTTCGTCTCGTTTCTGGGATTCCTATATTCCGGCATGATTTACTGGTTCTTGTTCACAGGGCTTTTGTTGCTTTACACCCTGGCCGGTGACTTCGCAGAAATATGTGGGTTCAGGCAGGAGGGCGACGCAGAAGTATTCAGAGCCCGCGCGCTCGCGAGTGGAACGAAGATCATGCAGGGCATATTCCGTTGCACAATCCTTGGTATCTTGGTTGCCTTGTGCATCAAATTGAACGCTGCCTACCTCATTTCAAACAGCGAGAGCATCACGGGTTGGCTCAAACACGACGCCGCACTTGCGTTCGGTCTCCGTGACGACACATGGGGATGGATCACTGGCAGCCCATCCCCATTTTTCACAAGCTTCCTACTGCTTTTTCTTCTGTGCTTTGTCTTCGGTGCCTGCCTCATGCTCGTCAAACCCGCTTTGGATCGGACCGTTCAGAACCCTCGTGAGAAGCGATATTTGCAGCTATTGTGGTTTCGAATGACCCTAACAATTGTCATCCTTGCCGCTGGTTACATGCTTGTTGGACAGTTTTTCGGCTTTTCGATCGTTTTTGTCTTCAGCGTTGCCATCTCGTTAGCGGGCCTTCTCTGGCGACCAAAACCACTCGATAACAACACCCACGGGACATAAAGCAATGGAACAAGCACCCCTCCATCTGGACATATCGAGCGCCCCTGACAACGGCGTCGCATACTGGACAAGCGCCGCTGATGGGGTGCAGCTCCGCATCGGACTATGGAAGCCTGAAAGGAATAGCCGCGGCACGGTGCTGATATTCCCAGGGCGCGGCGACTACATCGAGCTTTACGGCAATCTGATCACAGATCTTGAACGGGCCGGATATTCAGCTCTCATCGTTGAATGGCGCGGGCACGGCCTGTCAGGGAGAATTGCCACGAACCCGAAGGTGGGCCATGTAGAGCATTTTTCCGACTACCAACAGGACGTCGCTGCTATGACCGTGGCCGCGCAACAACTGGACCTTCCGCAACCGTGGTACTTGATCGGTCATTCGATGGGGGCCTGCATCGCCCTGCGTTCACTAATTGACGGGCTTGATGTAGAAGCAACTGCGTTTACTGCGCCGATGTTCGATATTCACATGGCATCATATGAGCGGGTCGCGGCGCGGCCCCTGACATGGGCTATGCAAGCAATCGGCAAGGGCCAGGTTTATGCACCCGGCTTTAACGACCAAAGCTATGTTTTTCGAAACAAGTTCGAAGCCAACACGCTCACCAATAGCTCTGAGAACTACGAACGCTGGATCATGCAGGGGCGCACCGTCCCAGCGTTGCATACTGGCGGGCCAAGCATGAGCTGGCTCTATGCTGCATTGCAGGAAACCCGCAGCCTATCCAAACTTCCGTCGCCGGACATCCCCTGCGTATCGCTATGCGGCGATCAAGAGGAAACCGTTGGTGTTCCGGCAATCCGTGAGCGGATGAGCCGGTGGCCCCAAGGCAAGTTTGAGATTATCTCCAATGCCAAACACGAACTTTTCCTAGAGACGTCCGATGTTCGGCAGACCGTCATGGCAAAAATACTCGATTTGTTCGCCACAAAATCGGGCAAACGTTGTCGATTACCCCACACCCCCTGAAGGATCTCGACCTATTGCTGTCATCATCTGCTCTGCCGGCCCCTTCCCGTGGAGAGTCTTGAACACGGTGGCATAAACATTGCCCGTTGTGGCGGCCCACAGCCGCCCGACCCTATCCTTGTCCTTGGTGTCGTCGTTTGTCGCGCGATCGTCCCCTTTGTACTCGATCACCATGAGCCGCCCATCGGTCAGTCCCGCCACGAAATCCGGGAAGAACCGCCCCTCCGCCTTGGGCAGCCAGAAGGCATCGGGGTGGCGCGCGATGTTGCGGCACCAGACTTCGACGGCTTCCAATGCGTCGAGCTGCACTGCACATTGGAACTCCTCGCCTAGGGGCTTGCCGTCAAGACGGTGCATTCGGTCCGCGCCGTAGAGGTGATGCGAGAACCGTTGGCCGCCGGGCAGAGGCTCCGTGGCCTGGTTCGCGAAAGCTGTCCCGTCGAGGCGAATTGTGCCGCGGGTGGCACGCGGTAATGCGGTCGCGCCAAACAGCATGGTCTCGCGGGTTTCTCGTCTGGCCGCAGCTCGAAGGCGGACGATCTTGCGGCGCAGCGTGATGGCGATCACGTCTTGCCAGTCGGCCAGTGCGTCCGGCGTCAGTCCACGGTCGCGTTCCAGCGCGCCGATCACGGTGCCAATCCACGCTTCGACTTCCGACTCTACCAGTTCGGGCGACCGGCACTCGCGGGCGACGTAGCGGACAATCTGGATTCGCAGCGCGTCCAGATCACCCTCCGGGATACCCAGTCCGGGCGTCTCGGCCCGGTAGGCGAGCCGGTGGACCACCTCCCCCGCCTCCACGTCCATGACCACCTCGCCTGTGTCGCGGCTGAGGGTCAGCTCCGCCTCCGACAGCACCGCTTCCGCTGCGGGCAGCCGCCAGTCGGACCTCTCCCACAGGCTGTCGGTAGAGGCGTCGATCACCTCTCCGTCCAAATCCAGCCCAAGCAGCGGCAACTCGATCGCGGCCCCCCGGTCAGCGGGACTGCGATGACGCTCTACCCGCGCGGCGTGGGCGGCAAGTCGGGCGTCGACCTCGGCACGCTGCTCCGACGGTGCCGCGCGGCGCAGGGCCTCGGCCGTCTCGTTGGTTACCTCGCCCGCGACGGCGACGATCACGCGGTCCCCGCGTTGCACGATGGTGGCCCCGGCCCGCACGAGTGCCTCGGCCTCTTCTGGCGACGGGGACGATGGCAGATCGACTTCGACCACGGGACGGGGATCGGGGCGCGGGTCGAACAACCGACCCTGATCGTCGGATTGCGGGGCGTCGGCTACGATGCCGACAGCGGCCTCCTCGTCGGTGAAGCCCATCGACAAGAGTTTGTCCCGCAATGCCGCCGCGGTCGCGGTGAAATCCCCTTCCACGATCTCGGCGTAGGCTTCGTTCAGGGCCCGCGTATTGCGGCGCGCGGCATAGGGCATCCGCAGAATGCGGCCGAGGATCTGTTCCACTGCCGTGGACGAGGACAGGTTCTGCGTGGCGCACAGTACATAGGCCGAGGGGCAGTCCCACCCCTCCTTGAGCGCGTCGACGGTGATGACGTGGCGCACCCGGACGGTGGGATCGGTAAGGTCCACACCGTCGAGTCCGCGCTGGTCGCCCGTCGCCACAACCACATGCGCCTCGGGGATCATCCGCTCTTCCACTAGAAAGCGGCGCACATCCTCCACCGTCGGCTCTGCGTTCTTCGGTCGTGCCTGATAGAGCGCCACCGGCCGCAAGTGCTCGACCTCCCGGTCCGCCGCCTCCTCCAGCCAGTTGCGACGTGCGACAGTAGCTGAAACCGCATCGCGCCAAGACGCATGAATGCGGGCGCGGATCGGCAGCTTGATCATCTCTTCCTCCTTCAGCGCCGTGGCGGTGGCGGAAAAGAGGACGTTGTTGCTCCCCGTGGGCGTGGCCGTGAATTCGATCACCGCGCGCGGTGCGAGCCTGGCTTGCGTGGTCCGCGCCGTGGGCGAGGTGACGCGGTGGCCCTCGTCGACGATCATCAGAGGCCGATGCAGGTGCAGCAGGTTGGCGAACGACCATTTCGGGCGGCCAGCGGTCAGCATGTCGTTGTCCGCCGCCTCCGCATCCGACACAGTCTCGAACCCCCGCGTGTCCACGCCTGCGAAATGCGGCTCCATCGCCTCGTTGTGCGCATAGACCCGCCGCCCCACGGTATCCGTCACGTTGAAGGCCGCCAGCGTAGACACCACGATGCAGCAGTTCGAGGCGATGTCCTGCGGCGAGATCGTCTCGAAGGCGCTCACGTCGAACACGCGCACCCGACCCGCGAATGCTGCGTGCAGCCGCTCGCGCAGGGGGTGGCCCGCCTTCGTAAGCGCCTCTACCGTCTGCGCCACGATGATCTTGGTGGGCGCGAACCAGACGACCAACGGGCGCGGTGTGCCCATGAAGGCGGTCGACAGCGGGATAGTCTCGGCGGCCAACAGCGTCTTGCCGCCCCCCGTAGGCAGGCGGATGCAGACGTAGGGTGTGGCCTCCATACCCTCCAGAGGACGGTAGGCGTCGAAGTTGCGGGCACGCCCGTTTTCCAGCGCGCGCTTGCGCGCGGCCTCCGCCGCGATCTCCCAAGCCTGGGCCGGATCACCCGAGCGGGCGAGGTCCAGATAGTCGCGCAGATCGTCGAGCGCCTCGCGTTGGTAAGACTTCAGCTCCATCATAGCCGGTGCGCCACGGCGTACGGTGTCTGCTTGAAAGTAATGCGCTCGGCCTTGAGCGTCGCGGGCGAGAGCCGGGTCGCAGCGCCGTAAATTGTGAGCGGTCCATCGTGGCCCGGATAGCGGCGAGCGATGTCTTCGCGGATCAGTTGCAAGGTGGGGTGGACCAGAACGTTGCCGCCGGACGCAGAGCGGTCCTTCAGTACACCGTTCCACAGCAGCGCCACCGCCCCGCCCTCGTGGACGCCAATCAGCGGGCCTGCGTTCTGCGTTCCGTGTTCGGTGCGCGCGCTACGGGTTTCGGCGAACCAGACATGCGCGGCGAGGTCGGGCCAGGTGACGTCCGGGTTGATGCGGCCCGATCCGTCGAACGCCTCGGCCCCAAGCGTGGCGAAGCGGAACGCTCCGCCGCCCTGCCATTCGGCGTCCTTGCTGATACCGCCCTGCTCGCCGTCGATCACCTTGACCATGCGCGCAGCGGCGTGGGTGCGGGCGTGATCGCCCATTTCGATGCCGATCCAGCGACGGCCCATCTTGTGCGCGACAGCGGCAGTCGTGCCCGAGCCAAGGAAGGAGTCCAGGACAAGGTCGCCGGGGTTGGTGGCGATGTGCAGGATGCGCTGGAGGAGGCGTTCGGGTTTGGGGGTGTCGAAAAGTTCATCAGAATTGACTGCCATAACTTCTTTTTTTGCTGCCTGATTATCACCAACATCCTCAGCAGGCCAAATAGTGAAAGGAACCAGTCCGCTTTCCTCAGACGCGAACTTTTTCACACGAGGCCGACCTTCGCCGCCTCGTGGCCAATAAATTTTGTTCGCTTCGTCGCGTAGGCGCATAAATTCGGGCTCCGTGGCACCCCAGCATCTTCCGCGTGGCGGATCCAACAGAATGCCTGTCGGCGTCTCAATCTTGTAGACTTGATTTGCTCTAAAACCTTGTGCACTGAAGGGTATGGATCTCCAATTGCCACGTGGATCATCGTCCGGATTGGAATATCCGCGATCGGTATCGGCGAGTAGGTTGCGAGTATCTTTCCAGTGGGATGCACCTCCGACGGCATAGAGCAAGACATGATCGTGCTGACTCGACATTGCTGCTCGGTTCTCACGGGATGTCCGCTTCTGCCAAACGACATTCGCTACGAAGTTCCGCCGCCCGAACACTTCGTCCATCACGACCTTCAGATAATGCCCCTCGTTGTCGTCGATGCTGACCCAGATCGACCCGTCTTCGGACAGGAATTCGCGCAGCAGCTGGAGCCGGGGCACAATCATACCCAGCCACTTCGCGTGCTCCAGATTATCGTCGTAATGCTCGAACGCCGACCGGGTGTTGTAGGGCGGATCGATGTAGATGCAGCGCACCCGCCCGCCGTAGAACGGCAACAGCGCCTTGAGCGCCTCGAGATTGTCACCCTGTACCAGCAGCCCCGACGGATCGCCCTTCCCTGCCGACAGCGTCGGTACGTCGTCGAGCAGGCGATACGGCACGCGGTCTGCCGCTGCCATGTCCGCATCCCGCGTGGCCCAGTCTAGCGTCGGCACAGCCGCGGTCCTCCCGTCATTCCGTCTGTCCGAGCGGCCAGCCAGACCAAGAGCGGCAGTGCGACGTTACGCATCCCAGGTCCCGACCGCTCCCAGCTCCACGACCTTGCCCTCGAGTTCGGACCCACCCGCACGCGCAACCAGCCGCGCAAACTTTCCGTCGGCCGTCACGAAGGTGTCACCCCGTTCCATCGCCAGGGCGAGATACATGCAGTCGTAGGCCGCATGGCCAAGATCAACCGCCAGCCTGAGGGCCGCCGACATCAGCGCACGGGTCGGGACCAGTTCGATATCGGCCCGCATGAGGAGCTCCGCGGCAAGCACGGCCTCCTCACAGGTCAGCTCCTCACGACGGACCTTCTTCCACAGGATGTTGGCGCATTCAGGGATCAGCAGGTCTGGGGCACTTAACGTCGGTCCCTCGATGAGGCGGACGGCCGCATCGGAGCCCTCCTCCTGCACCACCCACTTGATGACGACGCTCGCATCGACGACGAAAGCCGTCACCGCTCTGCCCGGCCCTCGTGCTGGAGTTGCTCGGCAGGTGTGTGCTTACGGCCTGCGGACATCAATCTAAGCTGGGCCGCAAGATCGGCGAAGGAAGGATCGACTTCTGCGGACAGGGCATGGCTAAGGATTTCCCTGTGCTCGGCTTCCGCCGACCGCCCATGTCTGGCGGCCCGCGCCTTCAGCCGGTGAACGATTTCATCGTCGAGATTGCGGACGTGAAGTGAACGGGACATCTGAGCCTCCCAGCTAAATGGCATGTATGCTATCATATATAGCACTTTCCGTGCTGTTGCGAGTCTTTTGACCGGCACGGTCATCGTGACGACCCGAACGCACGTCTCATCTCCTCCGCGCCCGGCTTTGTCCGGCTATCATTTTTACGCCGACTGACAAACTGATTGCCAAAGCGGAGCGATTCCCATTATTACGATCTTATAACATAAGGACGCTCTTCTAGGATCGTAAGCCGAGGAAACCGTGATGCCGAACCTATCCCGCACTGCCGCAGCCGTGGTAGCCGTCGCCGCAACGAGTTTCAGTGTGATCCCCGAACGCGCGGAAGCCCAGACCTACCAGATCGACTGCGCGATCCTGCTGTGCCTGTCGGGCGGCTGGCCCGCATCGGTTCCCTGCACTCGCGCGCGCGCCGAGTTCATCCGCCGCATCACACCCTGGCCCATTGAGCCGCCGCTGCAAATCTGGCGCTGCCCGATGGGTGTCGCGTATGAGGTCGATCCGTCCCCGATCGACACGCAGCGTTTTTTCGACATTGCGATGGAGCGCACCGCGCCCGCCCAATCGTATCCCACCGAGCCGATGTCCGACTTCCACCTTGCTCCGCAGCCCGCCGTGATGCGGTTCAGCGGCGGCACAGCCGCGCGCCTTCCGGAAGAGACGATGCTGCACCTCATCCAGGATTACAGCGACGACAACGGGCAGGCCGACATCGACATCAGCGGTGCGGAGTTCAACTTCGTCCGGTCCATTCGCGTCTTCAACGTCCAGGCGCGGCAATGGGAGCATGGCCGCGACAACGACTGCTCGCGGTATGCCAGCGTCCGTCTCGGCACCTACGGCACCCAGGGCGACTACCGCTGGAGCAGGTCTGACGTTTCTGCGATCCCCGCCGCCCATGTCGGTCTGGAACGCTACGGTGACACGTGCCCGAGCATCTACAACCGTTCGGTTTTCATCGACTGGCGGGATTACGAGGGGAATTACGGATACGAGCAGGTGAATTACTAGCCGTAGTGCCTGTCTTCGTCGACGCCACTATAATTGCGTCAGATATCTAAAAGTTGTATATCTGACGCCAACGATCGTCAGAATCGGACGGAGGAGTGAGCAGCACCCCAGACAAACGAAAACCCCCCGCAAGGCGGCAACCTGGCGAGGGGGGGCTTTAGAACCAGGGAATTGGCGTTCCTGATGGTCCACACTCCAAACTTGGACTGGTTCTACCATCCCCCTGACATTTGAGGCAAGAAAAAAACGCATCCGTGCGAACAGAGAAACCATGCCTCTGCCGCCTTGTCCCCTTCATCGCACAGAGGACAAGACCCATGACAGCAGACCCATATCCAATCCTTCCCCAAGGCTACGGCCGGGGAGACATGATCGCGCTCGCAAGCGAGATCGGGCCGAAGATCGGCCTTTCCAGTGCCGGAGCCTTCATCCTGACCAAGCTCATCGGCAGCACCGACAAGCGCGACTGGATCGATCCGACCCGCGAACCGATCTTCTTCGGCCAGCAGGAAACCCTTGCCGCCCGTCTGGGGATCAGCGCCCGCCAGCTCCGCAATCACGAACGCAAGTTTGCCCGGCTGGGCCTCATCGAGCGCCGCACCCTCGCCAATGGCGGGCGCGATTTCCGCACCGGCCTTGGCCTGATCCTGACGCCCCTCATCCATCGGTTTATCGAGTTGCTGACGATCCGGGACGACTGCCGCGCATCCGGCGAAAGCATGAAGCAGCTCAAGGCGCTGCGCAGCGTCCGCAAGGCCGAGGTCAAAGAGCAGCTCGCGCGGCTGTCCGGCAGCGACAGGATGGCCCCCGCGATCCTCGCCATCGCCCGACGTTTCGACGCATGGCCCCGTGCCGACCGCCTCCTGCCGATGGGCGAGCAGCTGCTTTCACAGCACGTCGAGGATGCGACGATGCTGTGCTCGGAACTGAGCGAATGGATCGAGAACCACTCTGATTCTTCCTGTGAACCGGCGCATAACTTCCGGTCCTTTATACAAGAGGACAACAATCAGAATCCTTATGTTTCTTGTAACGACCACGTGGATAAGCGGAGTGCGGGCAAGCCCGCACACACCGATATTTCTAAATCGGAGCCTGACGGCTCCGAACAGGGCATAGAACAAAAGCGTGCGGCGGAGAGGGCGGCCCTGCAAGGTCTTTTCGAGAGCCGGTACGGTCTGTCGCACATGGTCACACTGGCAACGGAAGATTTCCGGTTCGAGGTGGAGACGCGCTCAGACAGAGGCATTGAGTCTGCGTTCGTCGACGCCGCCGCTGCGCGGCTCAAACCGCTCGGCATCAACGAAACCGCATGGGACGCTGCCTGTCACCGCATGGGCCGCGTGGGCGCGGCCACATGCGTCATGATCCTGGATGCAAACCTCGACCATCCGATCAGCCCCGTCAGAAACCCCGGCGGTGCGCTTCGTGGCATGACGAAAGCCTACAATCGAAAGAAGCTGAACGTGGTCGGAAGTCTGATCGGGCTGCACCGGCGACGGGGTGGGTAGGTCGGCGCGGATGGCGCGCATTATTGTGGCGCCGGCAAATCAGTCGAAGAGCGCCGGCCAGGCGTTCAGTCTTGGTGTGCCAGGATCATTCCGTCATTCTGAAAAACCGGTTTGTGACCAATGGTGCGGAATCCCGTGAGCCTTCAGCTGATCAATTTCGGGTCGCATAGCGCTTTTGAGGGAAGTGCGAGCGTTCTGGTGCAGATCACCAGGGCAACGTGGTGGTTCGAACGCATTCTTTCCGTGGTGTGCCGTTTCGATCTGGTTCGCGACGCAGGGGTGCCGGATCTTCGCAATTGGGGTATCGTGTTCGCCCTGATGAACATTTCGTTCGCCGCGCGGTGCCCGCCTTCCTTGGCCGGGCGATGATCCTGGCCTCAGGCAGACTGCGGGCCTTTCGTGCGTGAGCTGGCGATTGTCGGCGATGATTAAGACGGCGTGGTCAATCGTGATCCGAGGCATGGGCCGGGGACTTTCACTTCGAGTCAGCTGACGTCGATGGGCCGGTTCGTTTTTTCAGGAACAGGGTGAATTCAGGGGGACGCCCCCGGTGCGGGGGCCAGCTCTAGTCGGCGGGCCGACCGGAGCCTGTCGTCTCCGCCCATTCGGGTGACGATCTTCGCCCAGGCGACAAGGGTCTGAGCAGCAATCCGCTGTCATCCTGATGCCAATTTTCAATCCGGCCTTCGTTACTCGACGATTTCCAGCGTTTTTACAGAACGACCCGGCCGTTCGCGAATCCCAAGAGACCCCGAACCTTACGGTTTGCCGCGTTTCTCGAACCAGCTCTGGCAGAACTTTACGAAATGCCGGTCGGGGTGCTTGGGTTCGATCTCTTCGGAGGCGCACCAGCGGCGCCATTCGTGCTCCAGATGGCGGACGTCCCAACCAGGCGCGACGGTTCTCGCATCGCTGAACGCCTCGGGGTTCAGCCTGCCTTCGTAAATCTCTTCAATCCTAACCGGCACCGTCCCACGGCCGCGGAAGGCGACGATGGTCCCCTCCAGAGCGGGAACATAGTCCGGGAAATGATCGTGCTCCCCGTTCTCTGCGATGATGTTGGTGACCAGCCGCTTGAATTCCTTCGGCGACGACTGGGATCCACATTTCAGTTGCAGCTTTTCGAGACCGATCCGCCATTCGGCGGCCTTGCCGCAGTGCTTGCGGGCGATCTCGTACATCCGGCGTTCCAGCGGCTTGCGCAGCCGGAAGTAGTCCTTGCTGATCGTCAGGATTTCCTTGGCCTGGATCGCGTTGAAGACCCAGTCCGACAACGTGACCTGAACATCCAGCAGGGCACCGTCGCTGTCGCGCCGGACGGTCTTCGCGCTCTCGACAAGACCGAAAATCGTCCACTGGCGTTCTTCCCCCGTCACGATATTGGTCTTGATGGACGTGCCTCTCAACCGCTCCAGGGCATCTTCGGCCCTGAGATAGGCGCTGCCACCGACGGGTTTTCCGGTGGCGACGAGGTAGTCGATGATCTTGAAGCTCACGGTCTTGGACACCGGACGGCCCTCGTTCAGCGCCGCGATCAGCTGGGAAATACAGAAGATCAGAATATCGCGGTCGAACACCGTGGCCATGCCTTTGGCAGAGGGTGTGACCTCGATGAAGTTGTCGCCGTTCTGGTACTTTCGCGACTGATGATCCGGGCGTTTGCTGATCGAGAAGACAGGGTGCTCCATCCCTGCCATGTCGCTCTTGGGGGCTGCATCGAAAATATCGCAGATGAACAGGTCCGGCTGCTGGAACCGGTCCGGCAACAGCGGGCTGCGTTTCGTTGTCTTATCGCCCACCTTGCGTCACCATTCGTCCTATCACCCACTGATTCGCGAAACGTTGTCTTATCGCCCACCCTGCCATTTGTTGTCTTATCGCCCACCAGAGTCAATCCCTTGGCTTATCACCCACCGAAGGGGCTGCGTTGGCTTATCACCCACCAGACCAAGACTGCCTGCGCCTGTGGCCGAATTCAGGGGTGAAGTTCCGGACTCAGCACCGCCTGCCGATGCAGCGCGCGCCGGGGACATCGCATTGGCCTGCCACACACCGAATGGTGGCTTATCACCCACCGTCTGTTGTCCTATTGCCCACCGGGGTCTGCGGTAGACATCTGAAACTAAACAGGAAAAGAGGGCTTTCCGAAGCCGTAACCCTATTATTAACACATATATAACACCGGAGGATTGCAGGGGACAAATACTGCACCATCCGGGCAACATGATCCGTCAGGATTTTGCTTAGAAACAAGGCAGCTTCGAGCACGAGCTGCGCCGTACAGGTGGGTGATAAGCCAACACACATCACCCTCTCGGTTTCCTGAACATCCAAAAGCCAAGGGGAGATTCATGAACATTTCAGACATGGTGGATCTGTCCCGATTGAACGCGCCCTGACGCACCGTTGACAGGTGATCATCGAATCGCGTCCTGAAGCGACTGCGTCGTCAAAACCTCCACATTAATAGGATCAGCCCTGCTCGCCCCGAAAGCAGCAAACGTCGGAAAGACACCATTATCCGGTGAACCCTGATCGGGCCTCTTAAGCGGCAGAGGCCGCAACCTTGCGGCTCCGGCCTCTCGGGAAAACTCGCGCTTTCACCTTTCACGACCATCGGCATCCCTGCCTGTATCGCTCCATGACGATATCATAAGATCGTGCAGCGTTCAACGCAGCCCCATTCATCTTTCCCGAAATATCCTCGGGGGGAGCACGCCTGGCGTGCGGGGGGCAGAAAGCCCCCGGTTCCTCGTCAAATCATAGAAAACGGTAATTCAATCCAGACCGCGTGGCGGCTTGGGGTTCGGTCGAGCCGAACGCCGCTGCGCCTTGAAGGAAGGAAGACGGGGACCGCCGGTCCCCCACCTCAACCCTCAAATACTGCGCCCAAAGGGGTGTCCCCAACAACGGTCCCTCCCGTCGGTCGGGCTGCGTCGCCGGGTGATCCCCCTCCCCTTTGGGCTGGATTTCAGCATTGCGGCGGTTCCCCCCCTGCCCTCGCCGGGAGGCAGGTTTTCAGGAGAGGGGCGCGCTTCGCGCTTCCTCGCCAGAAACCCCGCCCCGATTTTCGGCACCAGACCGGACAGGGCATCGCCACAAGGAAGGGCCTGATATGGGTTATATGACCACCAACTACAGCGCCAAGGACGACGCCGACGCGGCGCGATACGCGCTGTCGCAGATCGAAGGCACATGGGAGGGCCAGCGCCAGACCGTTCTGGCCTTTGCGACCGACCGCGACGTGATCGGCTGCGGCTACACCTTCGTCACCTATGCCGCCATCGAGACCGTCACCAAGCAAGGCCGCGAAGTGTCCTGCCTCACCGTTTTGCAGCACCGGACCGCGACCCAGATCGGCTGGAAATTCGTGGACGAGCGGATGGGGCCGAACAATACCCGTTGCCCGCTGGCCATCCTCGACCTGCTGACTCCGACCGAAAACCACTATTCGACCCACTTCCGCCAGATGTCCCGCCTGTTCACCGAGGGCCTGCCCGAACAGATCAAGGTGCATACGGGCCGGAGGGTTTCGGCATGAGCGAGAGCATCGCAATCACCCCGGAAGCCCGCCGGATTGCCGAGCAGAACGACCAGTTTCGCAGCAACATCGTCAACGGCGGACCCGCAGGGACACCGCAGGGGCGCGTCGTCGTCACCCGCGCCGTAGCTGCCATGGGAGCAGCGTTTCATATCGCTACCGCCCATGCCGTCGCGGCTGACAGCATGTTTTCCGAGGACAACGACCCGGACGGCGACCATTCGTTCGGAGCCGTGACCATCGCGGGTTGCAAGGTGTGGTGGAAGATCGACCTCTACGACCTCGCCTATGAGTGGGGTTCGGAGGCCCCAGACGACGCCACCAAGACGCGGCGCGTCCTGACCATCATGTTCCCGTCCGACTACTGAAACCGGCGCGTCCCGCAAGGGGCGCGACCGACAAGGCGCGGACCACGCACCGGAACCTTCACCTTTCACCATAAATCAAGGATTGACCCAATGACCAAACAGACCAAAATCACCGCCACCGAAGCCCGCTTCGCGCTGGAAAGCCTGACCCTTTCGCCCCTGAACCCCCGGCAGGACGTGCCGGAAGCGGACGTGATCGAACTGGCGGAGAGCATCTGGACCGCTGGCCTCATCCAAAACCTTTCGGGACTGGCCGATGCGACCGGCGGCGCAGAGATCGTCGCGGGTGGCCGCAGACTGCGCGCCCTGAAATATCTGGCCAAGCAGCATCCCGACATGGCCGAGACACGCCCTGAACTTGCGAACCCGATGATCAATCTCGCCCCCGACCGAACGACCGGCGAGGCATGGGCTTTGAGCGAGAACATCGCACGGCGCGCACTGCACCCCGCCGAGGAAATCCGGGCCTATGGCAAGATGGAGCAAGGCGGATCGACCCCGGCGATCATCGCCCGCGCCTTCGCGGTGACGGAAAAGCACGTCTATCGCCGCCTCGCGCTGGCGCATCTTCCCGCGCCCGTGCTGGACGCCTTGCAAGCCGACGAAATTAGCCTGTCCAACGCCGCCGCGTTCACCATCAGCGACGACGAGAAGCGGAGCCTAGAGGTTCTGGAACAGGTGCGCGGCGAGGGCGCGTCGGACCACAATATCAAGCGGATGCTGAAACCCGATGCCGTGCGCGGCACCGACCGCCGCGCCATCTTCGTCGGAGAGGATGCCTACAAGGCCGCAGGAGGCCGGATCGGGGGCGACCTGTTCGCCGACGAAAGCCTGTTCGATGATCCCGAGACGCTGGACGAAGTGTTTGGCGAGAAGCTGGACGCCGCCGCCACCCTGCTGACGGGCAAGGGCTGGAAATGGGCCGAGGCGATCACCGAAAGCTACATCGGCTATCACACCATCGAGGACCGCAAATTCGAGCGTATCTATGCGGCGCAGGGCGACCTGACCGAAGCGGAGACCGAACGGTATGATGAACTGGCGGAACTGGCCGAGGCCGAGGTTCTGGACGAGGACGGCGAGGCCGAACTGGCGACGTTGCAGGAGAAACTGGACGGGGCGTTCAGCGCCGAGCAGAAGGCGGTTTCCGGCGTCATGGTCTATGTGGACCGCGAAGGCCGGTTGCAGGGTTACGAGGGCCTTGTCGCCCGAGAGAACAAGCAAGCCGCCATCGAGGCCGGGTTCCTTCGCAAGCCCGATCGGATGGACGCCGACGACGCCGAGCCGAAATCGCCGATCAGCCAGAAGCTGCGCGACGACCTCGACCGCGTGGTGCGCGGGGCGCGGCAACACGCGGCTCTGCGCGACCCCGACATGATCCTGGCCCTTCTGGCGTTTCAGTTGACCGGAAAGGGCGGTTATCGCGGCAGCCCGTTCGGCATCCGCACCGACGATGTGCCGAACTGGCCGACGACAGAGGGCGCAGGCTATGTTCTGGACGACCGGCTGACGACCCCGACGAACGGCCCGAAAGACCCGTGGAACATAGACCTCGCCCGCAGCTTCCGTGCATTCAAGGGCAAGGGGATGGAGCATGTCATGGCCGAGTTGCACCGCCATCTTGCGGCGCTTCTGTCGACACCGTCGGACCTTGCGCCCGTGATCGACAAGCAAGTGACGACCAGCATCCGCGAAGTCTGGACGCCCACGGCGGAGAACTTCTTTTCCCGCGTGGGAGGCCCCTACCTCAACGACCTTTGGAGCGATCTTCTGGGATTGGCGGCAGGCCACCCGACCGTCACCACGTTCGAAAAGCTGAAAAAGGGAGAGAAGGCCGAGAAGCTGGAAAGCCTGTTCGGCGACGACGCGACCCGAACGGCGCTCGGGCTGACGGACGAACAGACCGCCCGCATCGCCGCGTGGCTTCCCGAAGGCATGGCCTGACCAGACCCGCAGGGCGCGAAAGCGCCCTGCCCTTTCACCCAGATCGAGGACATGTCCCATGCCCGACTTCACCGCTCACCGTCACCCCGTCCTCGCCGTCCGTTGCCCGGATTGTGGCAAAGCGACCGGCATCTGGTGCATCCGTCCGAGCGGTCACAAGGCCAGCGACCTGCACCGGAGCCGGAAGGCCGAGGCCGACCGCTTATTCATCGAGCAGCATGGCCCGGACGCCAGTATAGAGCGCGTCGAGAACGTCTGGACCATCGACCCACAAGGCCGTGCCGGTATCCGACCCCAGCCCGAGCAGATTGCGCTGTTCTAGGCCCGGTTTGGACCACACAATAACTGGCACCTCCCCCGGCAATACGCTACAATTCAACAGCGTTCGGAGTACCAAGAACAGGGACCGATCCACCATGAAAAACAGCATCCTGCACAGGTTCTACCTGCACGGTTACAGCGGCAACGCCCTGCCCGTTTGGTTTCGCAGGATTGCGGCGCGGTCGCAAATCCACCGGGCGCGGCTATCCGGTTTCGACGGCAATTTCACCGAAAGCGGCATCGCCTACGGAACGTCGAACCCCTACAACGGTATTGCCCTCAACCGACGCGCCGCGAAGGCTCCGCGTCTGACCTAGTTTTCCGAATTTCCTTGTGGTGAGGAAACACTGGCCCCGCTTCGGCGGGGCCTTTTTTTGAGACCGGATAGGTGATCGGACGGGCCAGGACTTCGCCCTGCCCCGCCCGATCCGGCGCTGTTCGCGCGGAAGCCGCTCCTTGCGGCGCGACGGCGCTTGCCGCCCGTCACTCGATCAATCTTCGGTCGTCGTCAGGAGCTGATCGAGACGTCCCTGCGCGAAGCGCGCCAACGCTTCGGCATCGTTCACCGCATCGACTGGATCGCGCTGCAAGAGATCGAGTTTCGCCTTTCGCAGCCAGAAGGATTCCGTTTCCGGTCGTTCGGGGTTTGTCATCCGCACCATCCTTCCCGTCGCCCGCCCTCATAGGGCCGAGCGAGACCTTCCGTTGTCAGGATCTCGCTCACATCCACGTTTCCGATGAACAGACGGCCCAGACCGCGATTGTAGCGATCTCGTCCGGGGAGCATCATGACGTCCACCCCCCTGCCCGAGCTGACCAGCTCCGCGAGCCTGGCCGTCGCCTGCTGTCCCAGGACACGCTCGAAATCGCATTCAGGCTTCCACGTCTCCGGCGTGTCGAAGCCGACCAGCCGCACAGTTTGGCCGTGCAATTCGATGGTGTCGCCGTCGATAACCCGGATCGAGGCCGGTTCAATCCGTTCCGCACTGGCGTCTGTAGCAATCGTCGCCCCAAACACCACCACCAGCCAGAGCAAGCCGAGCCGTCTGTTCCCGCCCTGAATCCCTATCATCGAAGCCCGCCCTTTCGCCAGTCGAATTAGGTTGCGTCATACCTTGAACGGTCCAGAGCGACCGTCCTTTTCCCGTCTGCCGGAGCCGCATTGTATCCCATGCTGGAGCCATGCCTTGACCCCCGACCTTCTCGAAAGCGTTCCGTTCCAGAGGTTCGATCGTCCCCGTTCGGGTCGCGGCGATACTGCGCTGCGATCGCAACTCCGCATGGCACCAACTTCCATGAGCCTTCCCCGGCCAATCTGAATACCGAGCATACTCCGGTTCGAGGTATCTCCATTTCCCGTGTTTCTCAAACGGAACATCGCTTGCCGGTCTCTTGGCGACCGACCGGCGCTAAGGCGCCGGTCTTCAAGCAAAAAAACGGCTTCCGCTATGCGGACCCTCCATTTTTTGGTTTGATCGCATCACCCGCCAGCATGACCGTTTTTCATCGAAACACGTCTTAAAAGGAGACACACCATGAGAACCTTCGCAGAATTTCAGATCATCGGACGGGTCGGCAAAATCAAGGAAGTCGGCACCACCCTTCGGGTCAGCATCGCGGCCGAGTATGGCCGCCGCGACGACAACGGGGACTTCAAATCGAACCCCTACTGGAACGAAGTGACGCTCTTCAACGAGAAGGTCATCAAGTGGGCCAAGGACAACATCGGTCCCGGCGATGTGGTTCACACGCGCGGCACCTTGCGGCAGACCGAATGGGAAAAGGACGGCCAGACCGTCTATGGCATGACCATCGCAGCCAACGATTTCGACCTTCTGGCAAAGAAGCAGACGAGCGACGAGAGCTGACCGAGAGGGCGGGCCACACGGTCCGCCCTTTACCGTCCGCCGAACCTGGAGGCCGTCATGGACGACTACAAGAACATCCCCAATCCCCGGCACGTCCTGCCGACGCGCCGCCTAACCGAAACCCGGCGCGTCGAGACCCGCGACGGCCACACCATTTATCTGTCGGTCGGCTTCGACCCAAGCGACCCCACGCGCCCGCGCGAAGTTTTCTACTCCGCAGGCTTCAAATCCGGATCGCAACTGGAGTTTCAGATTCAGGACGATTGCGTGTTGCTGTCGCTTCTGTTGCAGCACGGGCTTCGCCCCGAGGACGTGGCAAAATCCCTTGCCCGAGACGAGCAGCCGGATGGGTCAATGGCCCGCGCAAGCATCGTCGGCCTGATCGTGGACGAGCTGGTCAATTCCGACTGACGCTCAGGGCCAAAATAGTTCTGTGTCGTTAAATTCCCAAGCCTAAGAATAACGAAGCCAGTCGTTTTGGCATGGCCCCTGCCCTGTCCGGTGGACATGGCACCGCGCTTCTCAGGCTCCGGCCGACGGGCGGCCTGCGCCCGGAACGTCCCGACCCTGGCCTCGCTGGTTCAATAGGGCG
>OJDW01000038.1_pt1 | contig 67836 bp, 70 predicted proteins | sample 1593131 | NCBI WGS metagenome assembly OJDW01 (sample SAMN05416874, study PRJEB24817) | seawater metagenome | isolation source: Sea water | place: Canada:Atlantic | collected 2013-11 | reverse complement strand
CTGGATGCAGCTTAACCTCTACTTTTAACTTCGGTTATAAATGGGGGGATTACAATAGGACTCAATTAAGTTAATAACCTGCTCATTACGTTGTGAGTATGTAATGGAGTGATCTTGAGATATATTAAGGGCCAACTTTAGAATTTGCTTTGAAGATTTAGCAGAGTCCAACACGGATTTACTCGACAACTGTTCTTCTTTCTCCATGCTTTCTTTTTGCTTTCGATCATACCCCTTAGCAGAATTTACAGTGCTGCGTATGACTTTCAAAAAAGCGTCAACAGCGTAATCCTGGCGTAGATAAAATTGATCTTGTACAAAGGCAGCTAGGTAGAGACATTGCTTTATAGGATTTTGTAGCTGCGTTATCTGACGGGTACTGGATTTATAGACCCAATCTGCAAAGTATTTGGTGCCTTCTTCAGTTAGGGCGAGCTCTTTTAGCAATGGCTCAATAACAAAAAATATATCGCGGAAATACGCCAAAATCTCGGCATTCTTTTTTAAGGCTCTTTGTGTATGAGCTTGGTCAATTTTCTTTAAATCACCAAAACGCACAGAGTTCTTTGTGTTCGAAAGCAGTGAGAGTAGAGCGTCCGTCATCTTTTCGTCAAGTCGGGCTTTAGTACGTTTTAATATCGTATTCTCATATTGATTAAAACTGTCAGAGACAATATTGGAGAATTGATCATAACTAGGTATTTCAACCTTGCTTGCCCAGCAAAAGTCCAACAAAGCAAATAGAACATCTTCACTGGATTTTCGTTTATCGACATGGAGTAGGGCATGTGCGGCGAGATCCTCGTGATCTCTGTTGCGGAAGGCTTTCCATTTGAAACTTTCAAGAATAAGGTTTTTGTGTTGAGTCTTGGACTTCATTGAGTAGCCAGCTAGGTCAACAGGCTTTTTGAGTCCTAACGCCTTTTCAGCAAAGCGCAGATCTTTATGTTTGAATAGACTCTCATCAAAAAAACGACCTTTAGCTTGAAAATAGGCGCGCTGCATTAAAAACCCGACTTTATTAATATTTGTACGTAAGGTGTTGATCACTTTACGCGTATCAGCATCAATCAAAAAGTAGCAGTGTCGTGCATTTGACGATAGCTTAGGTGCATCATTAAATGTTCGTTTTCGAGCGGTAGAAAGAATTTTAAGGTTGGGCATAGGCTTTTGCTCTTAATTTGTTATTATTAGAATCGCGCCGTATATAATCGCGTAATACCGTTTTTATAACATTTTATACAGTATTAGCTATTTGATATAACCAAAAGCGCAAATATTTGTAGTGTACACTACACGTTTTCGTGTTTATGGTTATAAGAACAGCCTTTTTTAATTCCTTTTTGTTATTTAAGTAACAATCCTCTCTATCTTCAAAATGCAATAAATTGCTAATCCCTGTATTATTTATTGTTGTACAGCGACCATAATTCAATATTATTGAGCAATTAATGAACCCTACCTCTGAACTTTATACATCACTGTTGGATGCCTATGAGCATTTCAATACAGCTTTATTTGGAGGTAAATTACCGAGCGTAATTTTTACAGTACAACGTAAAAAAGGGGTCATGGGCTATTTTGCACCTGAGCGTTGGGGAGATATTAACGGTACTAAATGCAGCGAAATAGCAATTAATCCAGCGTATATTGCCAATTCAAGACTGATTGAAGTGATGCAGACATTGGTCCATGAAATGGCACATTGCTGGCAGCACTGTTTTGGTCATCCCGGCCGTGATTATTACCATAATAAAGAGTGGGCTCTAAAAATGATTGAAGTTGGGTTGATGCCTTCCTCGACAGGAGAGCCGGGTGGACGAATTACTGGCCAGTTTATGAGTGATTACATTATTGAAGATGGGCCATTTATCCGAACTTTCCAACAGCTATCTGATGAAAAAGGGTTTCAGTTGAAGTGGATGGATAGACGCTCATTGCCACGTCTATTCGAGCCGGTAATAGCACCCATGGTCAATTCAAATGGGACTGAGCCTGACAAAGTCTTAACTTCTGTGCCTGTTAAAGCAACGCCAACACTGTCGGAGTTAGTTAAACCCACTGATTCACCCATATCAGATTTTTTGATTCCTGAAGCGGCGAAGCGTCAAACCAGGTATCGTTATATCTGTTCGGGTTGTGATACTAAAGTTTACGGTAAGGCGCAGTTAAATATCCGCTGCGAAGACTGTGATAGGGTGTTTGAATGCAATGAGTAATGCTTTTGCGATAAACCTGAAATATAAAGTTGAATAGTTTTTTATGGCATGTTTGCCCATGAACCGCCCATTTTAATGACTCGTCTTAGGGTGTCAGGCAATGTGATGTCGACTTCAACCCATTTTTTTACTTCAATAGGGGGGGGCTGATTCGGGCGCCTTTATCGTCTAATTGAACGGTGGTCACAAAGGCATATTGTTTACCCATGCTCACACGCCAGCACACATCGATGACTTCTAAATCCTTTTCTACTATTCCTTCCATGTTTGCTTCCTTAGTATCATCATTATGGCGCATAAAATTGCGCTTCCTTTTTAGGTCCTATTTGGCAAGCAGGAACGAAACAACACCACTACTGACAACGCCAACTAAAAACGAAATAACAACTTCTTTAGTTTTATATTTTGATTTAAAGCGTGTTAACTTCGCTACCTTTTCAGGATCTATCAATGTAATTATTTCACTAAAGAGCTGAGCGGCTTCATAGTATTCTGAGATAGAAGCTGATGGGTCATTGCCTGTATTGTTTAGTTCTTTCTTCCTAGCACTTCTCGCGGTTTGTTCGGCTTTTTGAAATTTTGTAATGAGTTCACTTTCAGAAGCTTTAGATGCAAATGCTCGCATGTCTGGGTCTAGAATGATTTTTTCGGACCTTTGTCTATACTCAAGCCACATGATTTTTACAGCATCCAAAGATGCTCGTTGCAGATGGCCATAAGCTTTTTCAATATTTTTTTCATAAAGCTCATCATTCGTCTTCGCAACAGCAATATGAGATAAAGCGGCCTCAAGCTCAAAAGCGATTTGTTCAGGTTTACTTCCTAAGATGGCAATTAAGTCTGCATATATAGGTTTAAACGTTTCCTCATGAAATTTATATAATTCTAGTTCCTTCATAGTTTTATATTGTTAAAAAAAAAAGCTGGGTAGCCCCAGCTTCTTGTATTAATTTATTGAGTAGTTATATAGAAAGGTAAGAATCTATTTTTTCATCAAGCTTATCGTCCCGTTTACGGTACTTAAAAATGTTGCCGCGTGTAGGAACTGCGCTCGACTTGTATGCGCGTATGTGGAGTTTTTCATCCTTTATGGATTCAACTTCCTTATTCACTTCCTCTAAGTTAGCTTGAGAATCGACACTTTTGCCAATTAGCCTACTGAAAAAGCTTCCATAAATATTATTAGTCATATCTCTCAAAATATTAACGTTGAAATTGAGCAATTTACATCAATATGTAGAGTGTTGCTCAATTTTTAGCTTGTTTGCAACCTAGCATAATTGCTAAGCGATTGATATAAAAGGTGTTATTTCCTTTAACTTTGGGCAGTTTAACTTTATGATCAAAGCCTGTCAAGGACCGTGTAAATAAGGAATATTTGATGACCTCTAAAAATCAGGGGGGGGGAGTAAGTAAGAAAATTCTTATATCCAAATTAAAGGAGTTTTTTAATAAAAAACCGAAACTAGGCCTTATGGGGGGCTCGTATGAATTGGTTGTTTTTACTTTTTTTTCCGAATTTAGTCGACAGTCTTGAGTAAGTTTAATTCTCAATCACAGTTTTCATTTGATCCAATGTCTGTTTAAAACCTTCGAGGCCATTATCAATCTCGTCCATATAATCTAGTTTGTACTTACTCATACTGGCTGTGACATGAGGATAATCTTTCACCATAAGACGGCGTAAAATTAAAATGTTTTTTTGCAAGTACCTTGCCTGCTTTTCCAAACTCTCGAATTGTTCACTCTGCTTGTTGAGTTGTTCAAATTCGCTTTGAACCGACGATAGTCGATTCTTATTCTTGTTTAATTCCTTTAATGGGTCGGCACCGCTATGCGCAGAAGCAAAAGCAGAAAAAAGTAAAAACGTTAAGGTAACAGTTAATTTGCCCATATGGCTTCCTCTTAATTAATTTGAATAGGACTTCAAACCTATCACTGAAAATAAATTACTACTTATTTAGAATAAAGCTCTACAACTAAAGATATCATTGATATCCGAAGGTAAATCACTACGTGTCAGCATTGTGTTAAATGTTCCTTCAAATTAGGCATGATTAACACTTATTCTAATACGAATAATAATCATTCTTATTTATATTTGCAAGAGCAAGCAATGAAGAAGGTGGGTATACAGTATTTGCGGATTATTGATAACAACCTAATAAACAAGTGCCTCCTGTAGTTTTTTGGTGTACTATTAAAACAGCTATGAAGATAAATCGTCACATCGTTATCCACTGTTTACTGGCTTTATGCTTGTTTATTCTGCCGTTGCAAAGCGCATGGGCAATGACGAGTATGGCTTCGTTTGGCATGGATATGGGGCCTCATCAAATGTCTGATATGGATATGAGCGATCATCATGACATGATGAAAACATCTTCTGTAGCTGATATGGGTGTATCTAGTTTGAACTGCGATGAAAACCATTGTGATAAGTGTTTTCATGAGGCGTCTTTTATTCTAACAACCGTAGTGCTTACTGATGACCAGCCGCATCAGCAATTTACAGCTCCTTCTATGGAGCATTTTTCCAGTTTTCTTGTTACGTTAGATTCTCCTCCCCCCATTTTTTCCTGATTTTTTTAATACTGTCGTTGAGTCAGCTGTTTCTGCTATAAAACGATAGAACCCTAAAAAAAACATTTTAGTCGAGCCGCCCGTGGCTGCTCAATAATCAGGAATTTACAATGTTAATTAAAAAATTATCCCCCCAGGGAAACATCAATTTACCTCGCCGTCGTTTTGTCACCGGAGTTGCAGCTGGTAGTGCGCTTATTGGCTTAGGTATTTCTCCAGCGGTGGTCGCTGAAACACGAATTAAACAACAGTCGAAAATATTGCGTGGCAGACAGTTTGACCTGACCTATAGCCCAATACCGGTCAATTTTACCGGAAAAAACCGTTTTGCTACGGCGATAAATGGCTCTGTTCCAGCGCCTACGTTACGCTGGAAAGAAGGTGAAGAGGTCACTCTAAATGTGACCAATCACCTAGCAGAAGACACCTCTATTCATTGGCATGGGATTATTTTGCCAAGCAGTCAGGACGGTGTACCTAATATTAGCGAAGGCTTTTCAGGTATTAAACCGAGTGAAACCTTTCAGTATAAATTTCGAGTCAACCAAAGTGGAACCTACTGGTATCACAGTCATTCTGGTTTTCAAGAACCCACGGGTGCCTATGGTGCCATTATTATTGATCCTATTGAACCGGAGCCATTTAGCTATGACCGCGACTATGTGGTGACACTGTCTGATTGGAGTGATGAGAAGCCTGACAATATTTACGCGAAACTTAAGAAACTATCGCATTACTATAATTATCAAGAGCGTACGGTTTTTGATGCGCTAAGCGAAGTTGGTGAAAAAGGCTGGGATGGTTTTTGGTCCAGTCGTGGCATGTGGAATGAAATGCGGATGTCGGACCGTGATATATCAGATGTCACTGGATACACCTATACCTATCTAATGAATGGGCAAACGCCCGAAGATAATTGGACAGGAATTTTTAAACGCGGTGAGAAAATTCGTTTGCGTTTCATCAATGCAGCAGCAATGTCATTTTTTGATATTTCTATACCGGGGTTGAAAATGACGGTGGTTGCAGCAGACGGCCAGTACGTACAGCCGTTTAGCATAGATGAGTTCCGCCTAGGTGTCGCTGAAACCTATGATGTGATCGTAGAGCCTAGCGCTGAGCAGGCATACAGCATATTTGCTCAATCGATTGATAGAACAGGATTTTCAAGTGGCACACTGACACCTAATGCAGCAATGAAGGCAATACCACCTGCAATGGACGCATCACCTATTCTTGGTCATGGTGATATGGGCATGAGCATGGCCGGTATGGATCATGGCAAGATGGCTGGCATGGATCACAGCAAGATGGCGGGTATGGACCATAGCAAGATGGCGGGTATGGACCATAGCAAGATGGATCATAGTGGTCATGATATGTCTAATATGACGCCTAAGCCTGAATATGGCTCAGGGAAAGCGGGTTTTGGTAGTAATAGGCCGGTTATTCATAAAAGTACTGAATTTGGGCCACATGTTGATATGCGTGCCGATTCGCCGGAGTATCGAATTGATGACCCAGGTATTGGTTTACGAAATAACGGGCGCAAAGTACTGACTTATGCTGACCTCAGAAATTTACATAAAACGCCTGACCCAAGAGAGCCTGGGCGCGAAATTGACTTACATTTAACCGGTAATATGAGCCGTTATATGTGGTCGATGAACGGTATTAAGTTTGCGCATGCAAAACCATTAAAATTTAAATATGGTGAGCGTTTACGAATAAATTTCATCAATGACACGATGATGAATCACCCGATGCATTTACATGGTATGTGGAGTGATTTAGAAACAGGGGATCCTGATTATATTCCTCGAAAACATACCGTTATAGTGCAGCCAGGTTCTAAAGCGAGTTATTTAGTGACAGCAGACGCAATGGGGGGCTGGGCATTTCATTGTCATTTGTTCTTCCACATGTTGGGCATGTTTAGAAAAGTTGAAGTGAGTTAAGGAGGCTATGATGAAAAAATTATTCTTAATTATCTGTATTTCTCTTGTATCAATGGCATCCCATTCAATGGGTCGTGACGACCCTCTACTAACTAAGGTGATGGTTGGTCAATTTGAACTACGTAATACAGAAGGAAGTGATCCAATTGTTTTAGAGGCACAAGGCTGGGTAGGTAAAGACCTCAATAAACTTTGGGTGAAGGTGGATGTTGAAAACGTCAGCGGTAAAACAGACGAAGCTGAACTGCAGTTTTTATACAGCAAAGCTATCGCCCCATACTGGGATGTTCAAGTGGGTTGGCGTCATGACAAAATGCCAACTCCTAATCGAGACTGGTTCGCGGTTGGTTTTCAAGGTCTTGCACCGTATTTCTTTGAAATTGATGCAGCCGCCTTCATTGGAAATAATGGTCAAACCGCGCTTCGCCTTGAGGCCGAATATGAAATTATGCTAACGCAAAAGTTAATTCTCACGCCTGAAGTTGAAATCAATGCATACAGCAAAGATGACGAAGCAACGGGTGTGGGCTCAGGTCTGTCTGATATTGAGCTAGGCTTACGACTTCGCTATGAAATACGACGTGAATTTGCACCGTATATAGGGGTGAATTGGAACAAGACATACGGTGATACAGCAAACTTTTCCCGAGATGAAGGAGAAGATGTAAGCGACACTCAGTTTGTTGTGGGAATACGAGCTTGGTTCTGAAATTAAATTTTAAAAGTAAAAAGGAAAAAATAATGTTTAACAAAATAATCTATATCTCAATGTGGCTAGTACTCGTAGCCTTTACAACAACATCTATAGCGGGCGGTGAGTCTACACATGTTCATAAACACGGTGCTGATGAGTCGGTAAGCAAACCTATGCAAATGCCATCCGAGGAGCATTCTGGGCATCAGCATGATTCAGAAGGCAGTGCGGTGGGTCAACCAGCTACCGAATCTGCAGCGACAAAAACCATTGCCGTAACCACCTTAGACACAATGCGTTTTACGTTTTCATCACAGCCCGATCTGAAAGCGGGGGATATCGTGAAGTTTGTCATTACCAATAAAGGAAAGCTTCCTCATGAATTTTCCATAGGAGATGAAAAAGAACAGCAAGCACATCGGAAGATGATGCGTCAGATGCCCGATATGATTCATCAAGATGGCAATACGGTAACTGTTAAGTCAGGGGAAACAAAAGTACTGACGTGGGAATTTAAGAGCGGGGATGTAGTTTTTGCGTGTAATGTGCCAGGTCATTTTGAAGCAGGTATGTTTCACAAAGTATCCTTAAATTAACTAAATATGAGTGGGATATGCATTGAGCTGCCGAGTAACAAGGTAATCGGTTTTTAATATGAAGCGGGAGTTAACCAGATGATTGTTGAGGATATTATGACAAAAGCCGTTATTTGTGGGCAAATGACGGATTCCGTTGGAATGCTCGAACAACTAATGAACAAGGCGGGCGTACAGTGCTTGCCGATTATTGATAATGCAGCTCAGTGCATAGGTGTAATAAGTGCCATTGATTTAATTCAGCTACATGCTATTCAAGCATCACTAAGGGGTGATGTCCAAGCGTGGGAAATTTGTACCGAACCTGTTGTGGAAATTAGTCCTTACCAATCCCTTACAGAAGCAGCAGAATTAATGGTGAGTAACAAGTTACATCATCTGGTTGTCACCGGCGCTGAGGGTCTCTTGGGTATTGTTTCGTCAATGGATATTTTAGAAAAGAAGGTATTAAGGCAGGGGGCTCGTTAATTCAACAGTTATATTTATTACATGCTCACAATCATGACCTTATGTAATCAATAAAAATTACGGCTAAGAAATGATCTTAAAAAAAGGGAATTACCATGAAAGAACATATGGATAACGACCGAGCAACAAATTATCAAAAAAACAGCATGTCGCCTATAGAGGGGATTACAATGCCATAATGTAAGCTATTTTTTTACATATAGCGCATCAATAATCGAGCATTCTGCTACAGAACTATCGGCCCCTTTGCATTGAGAGACCATTTCATTGAGTGCTAACTTCAGTTTCTGCAAATCATCAATCTTTTGCTGAACCTCAATGGCATGCAACATTGCCAGTTCTTTTACCTCACCACAATAGTGGTTGGGTTCATCAATAAACATAAGCAGTTCTTTAATTTGCGCAATGCTAAAGCCAAGTTCACGACAACGGCGGATAAAACAAAGTCGTTTGATATGCTTTAGATCATAAAGCCGATGGCCTCCTTCTGTACGTGGCGGGTCTTGCATCAGGCCCGTTTTTTCATAGTAGTGCACGGTTTCTACTTTGCATTTTGCTCGTTTAGCGAGTTGGCCGATTGAGAAAAGGGTTGTTTCCATAACAAAAACCTCTTGAACCTGTAGTAACTACAGGTTGTATGATAACAAATGTAAAGAACAAGGAGGTGTAGATGAAAAAGGTCATTCTTGATTCAGAACTAATATGTCCTGAGTGTGGACATAAGGAGCTTCTTGAAATGCCAACAGATGCATGCCAATGGTTTTATGAGTGCCCAGCTTGTGAAGTTTTGTTGAAACCAATACAAGGAGATTGCTGCGTGTTCTGTTCTTATGGAAGTGTTGCCTGTCCTCCCATTCAGTTACAGCAGATGGGCGAAACAACGGAGGGCCCATGTTGTGGATAAGCTTAAATGGCAATCTAAGACAAAACTACGGTGGTTAACGCTGTTTATAACCAGTGGCACCCTATTGTGTTGTGCTTTGCCGGTTTTGCTTGTGTCACTTGGTTTTGGCGCGGTAGTAGCCAGTTTGAATTACAACATTCCAGGGCTATTCTTTCTTGCAGAACATAAATTATGGGCACTTAGCATATCCGGATTATTATTAACCTTTCTCGCATGGGTTATCTGGCGACCTGATCAAGCCTGCCCCATTGACCCTAAAGGAGCGGCGGCTTGTAGACAGTCAAAAAAATGGAATAAACGTATTTTTTGGTTAAGCGTGGGCATTTGGATGATTGGCTTTTTCTTTAGCGTTTTATTGTTACCGCTGCGTCAATTATTGAATTTGTAGAGGAGATAAATGAGATGAAAAAAATATTTAATCTTACCCTTGCGATGAGCTTAGTGGTCGTTTTGGGGATGCTGCAAAGTGTTCAGGCCAGAACTGTAGAGATCGAGGTTTATGGTATGACCTGTGCCTTTTGTGTGGATAGTTTAGAACGAAAATTTGGCGAAATGCAAAGTATTTCAAACGTTGAAGTAAGTCTGAAACAGAAAAAAATACGCCTTCAAACTGAGGGCAACCAGCCCAGCATTGAGAGTATTAAAAAAGCCGTATTAGACGCAGGCTTTACCCCCGTAAAAATTACGATACTGGCAGATGAAAAATAACAATATTACCGCGCAGATAGCGATATTGTTATTAAGTTTTGGTATCAGTAATACCGTATATGGCATGGGGCTGCGCTCATTTGTTGCATTACCGGTTGAAAAAGACGGGGCAGTGGTGCGGCTAGCATTTGAACATACAAAGAAGTCAGATATAGATAGCATTACGACTAGCCTGGCATACGGTTTAAGTGCAAACCAAACTGTATTACTAGGCCTGCCTTATCGGCTTTCACCAGCTGGAAAAGATAGACAAGGGGATGTGTCAGTTTTGTATCGCCATATTGCCTGGAAAAACGATAGTTTTATGGGCACGGATCGTTTTGGTGTTTTGGCAGGGCTTGTTGTGCCAACTGAAAATGATAGGGATACTGCAGTTCAGGCGGGGTTTGTATTTACACACTTCAAAAACCGTAATGAAATTGATGTCGATTTTTTGTATCAACTAGGAATTGATAATCGTCTCGACAGTGGCCGCTATGATCTGTCATGGCAATACCGATTATTTCCCGTAGATCGGCCTAATTGGGGCTTCGCATCAGAGCTAAATACGGTGGTGGAATTAAATGGTCGTTGGGCTGAAGATAATACCGTGACTCATCAATTGACCCTAGGTTTGCAGTGGATTCATCAAAAGGTAGTCATCGAGGGTGGAATGGTTAACGACCTAAACAATGCTAATGAAACACGCTTCATACTGAGTACTCGGTTTCATTTTTAACTGCAAAATAATTTCTCAATGGAAAAGCATCGACACTAATTAAAGATAACCAAGATATAGATAAATATATTCAGGCCTGACCCAAGCAAACCATTTGGTTTAGCAATAACACTAATTTGACAACCTATAATTCAAAAGGTTAGACTGTCGAGAATGTTTCCAACACCCCTTCATTGTGCTTAAACACGTAACCATACTATTACTGATTCTTAGCTCGCTAAGCTATAGCAGCGTTTGGGCAATGAACAGCCATGATGATATTGCTGGGAAACACCAACAGGCCATGTCACAACAAGCTGATTTACACAGCATTGATCTAACTAGTGATCAAGACAACCACCTAGATGATGATCACTGCTGTCACGCCGGTGCTCATTTGTTAGGCTTGATTGGTCTCTATACAAAAGTATCACTTCACGTAGCTAAACGTGACACCTTGGCATATAACCTACTTTTTCAGTCACACCAAACCAGCCCGCTCCAGCGTCCCCCTCTTAGCTAATTCCTAATAATTTTGTCGGTTATAGCCGGCGATACCTACACGATTCATTAATTTAGATCGTCTATGTTTTATTTTATTTATAGGAATTTCCATGAGATTTTTAAATGTCATTAGCCTTTTTGCATGCGCCTTATTGTTACCTTCAACAGTTGGCGCTAACGAGCAACAGAAGCTCGAAAGTTGGCTAAACCAAGTAGTACAACATCATCCTAGATTACAAGCAGCTCAAGCTTCTGCTGATAAGGCATCAGCTGAGCTTCGTGCTGCCAATCAACCTTTGTTCAACCCAGAACTTGAATTTCAGTATGAACGAGCAGGTGTTGACACAAAAACAGCCGGCATCACTCAGACCATTGACTGGGGTGATAAACGATTAGCGCAAACACACCTTGCCGATTTCAAATTGCAGCTTAGCCTTACTGAATTAACTGTTGCACAGCAAAAATTAACTGCTGAAGTTTTATTAGCATTGGTTACATATCAAGCCAGTATTGATACGCTGAAAATAATTGAAAAACGTTCAAATTCGATGTCACAGTTTTTCAGTATTGCCAAACAGCGTTATCAAGCTGGAGACCTTACCGAAGTTGAACTGGCTCTAGCCCAACTAGCAAGCAGCGAAGCGAATTTTGAGTTAGCTGATGCTCGTTCTGAGTTAATTATCAATAAACAGAATCTTTATGTGGTATTAGGGAGCGGGAGTAACTCTTTACTAATGTCATTACCAGTAATGAGTGACATACCTAGCAGCTCAGAATATCCGGTAAAAGATTCAAATCAAATACTTGATCGCTTACCAGAGATGCGTCTTGCCCTTACTCGAATGAACATTGCGCGTGCAGAAATTAAATTACGTCAGCGCGAACAACGCCCTAACCCAAGTATTGGAATAAAAGCAGGTAAGGAAGGCAACGATAATTTAACGAGCCTTAGTTTCTCAATGCCTCTGTTTGTACGAAATAATTTAAGCGCTGAAGTAGAAGCCGCCCAATTACTGCTTATACAGCGTGAATATGAAGCAACAAGTACGAGACAAGCATTACTCGCTCAACTGACTTCAGCAGAACAAACACTTCAGGTTAATCGTCAAGCATGGGCTCAGTGGAAAGCGACCGGAGGTCAGCATTTATTACGAAAAGAAAAACTGTTAGGCCGTCTATGGAAAGCAGGTGAATTAAGTACAGCCGACTATTTGGTGCAACTCAAACAATCACTTGATACCGAAGAAAGTGTCATTAGGCAGCGCGCTCAACTATGGCAGTCTTGGACGCAATGGCTCATTGCCTCTGGCGATATTGCTAAATGGATAAGCCCCCAAAGTAGCCTACAAACAAACAGCATCCCTAAGAAATTAGGCAGTGGAGAATAATAATGAATAAGTTTAATACCATTTTTTTGATCACTCTTTTAACTCTATCAAGTGCTCAAACCATCCATGCATCAGAAGATGACCATGACCACAAAACCGCACATACTGAAGAAGATCATGATACGCATGAAGAAGACGGTGATGCCCATGAAGAAGATCATGATACGCATGAAAATGACGGCAAAAAACATGAAAAAGGCGGTGATGCACATGAAGAAGAGGAAGGAATTCATTTAACAGCTGCTCAACAAAAAGCAGCAGGCATAACCACTACGCCCCTCCAGTTAACGAATATAGACCTCAGCATTAGTGCACCAGGCGAAATAACCCTAAATGCTTATGCAACCAGTCAGGCTGTATCACTCATTAATGCTCAGGTTGTTAAAAGACATGCAAAACTAGGTGATTTAGTGTCTACGGGGCAGCCATTAGTCACGTTATCTAGTGTTGAAATGGCACAGGCACAGGGCGACCTTTTAGTAGCTGCTCGAGAATGGACCCGTGTTCGAAAGTTAGGACAAAAAGTAGTTTCTGCGGCTCGATACATACAAGCCAAAGTAAACAATGAACAGGCTCGTGCAAAAGTGCAGGCATATGGCATGAACCAACAACAAGTTGAGGCCATTTTAAAAGCGGGTAATGCCAGACTGGCCAACGGTCGCTTCCAACTATTAGCGTTGCAAAGTGGCACCGTAATTCAGGATCAATTTACATTGGGTGAAGTAGTTAATGCAGGTCAAATGTTATTTAAAGTTAGTGATGAAACGAAACTTTGGGTAAATACTCGACTAACCGCAAAACAAGTTACAGACGTGCAAATAGGAGCTATGGCCAATGTCATTTTTGGTAAAAAAACATTAAAGGGAACCGTTATTCAACGTCATCATTCTTTGGATGAAAGCACACGTACTATTGGTATTCGTATCGAAGTAGCAAACCCTGATGACGTATTACACCCAGGTGTTTTTGTTGACGTAAACATTGCTGCAAATAACGCAGAAAAAGTACTGTCTGTTCCTGCCGATGCGGTTCTACGTAGCCCTGATGGCGATTGGATGGTATTTGTTGAGCACGAAGACAACCAATTCGAGCCTAAAGAAATCAATGTATTACGAACAAATAATGGAGTGACGGTAATTGATGGTATTGATGCAGGCACTCGCGTCGTAACTCATGGTGCATTCTTTTTACAATCAGAATTAGCAAAGTCTGGTTTTAACATTCATAACCATTGAGGCCACAACCATGTTTAATAAAATTATTGACCTCGGTATTAATAATCGTCTGCTGGTAGTGCTTTCACTGCTGGCGACTCTTGTTGGCGGAACATTAATATTACCTTCACTTAATCTTGATGCCTTTCCGGACGTAACCAATGTTCAAGTACAAATTAATACTGAAGCTCGTGGACTTGCTTCGGAGGAAGTCGAGCAACTAATCACCTTCCCTATCGAATCCGTGATGTACGCCTTGCCTGATGTTGAAGAAGTTCGCTCAATATCTAAAACAGGGCTATCTGTTATCACTGTCGTTTTCAAGGAAGGAACCGACATCTATTTTGCCCGGCAACTTATTTTTCAACGCCTGCAATCGGCACGTGAGCAAATTCCAGATGGTATTGGAACCCCTGAAATGGGGCCAAATACTTCAGGGCTTGGGCAAATATATCAATATATTTTGCGTGCTGACGATCCTGAAAAATTTGATGCTATTGCCTTGCGAAGTCTAAACGATTGGGTGGTCAAGCTGCTATTAATGCCTGTTAGTGGGGTAACCGAAGTCTTATCATTCGGCGGTGAAGTTAGGCAGTACCAAGTGCAAGTACATCCCAGTAAATTACTGTCTTATAAACTAACCATTAAAGATATTGCTGAAGCTATTGAAGAAAACAACCGTAATGCAGGTGGCTGGTATTTAGACAGAGGTGCGGAACAACTCATTATTCGTGGTGTAGGCTGGGTACGAAGCGACAAAGAGGGTTTACGTGACATCGGTAATATTCCGTTAAAAAATATTGACGGCGTATCAGTACGAGTCAGTGATGTGGCAATAGTCGATTTTGGCCCTGAAATTCGTCAAGGCGCTGTGACCATGTCAACTCGAGATGCTAAAGGAAACCCAGTTGCAATGGGCGAAGTAGTAGCAGGGATCGTAATGAAACGCTTAGGCGCTAATACAAAAGCGACTATCGACGGTATTAAGGCAAGGCTACCCGCGATACAAACGGCGTTACCGGACGGTGTGACTATTGAACCTTTTTATGATCAAGCAGCCTTGGTCGATCAAGCTGTTAACACCGTAAGCTCAGCATTATTACAAGCATTCGTGTTGATTATCGTTGTCTTAATGCTGTTTTTAATGAACATCCGTGCCGCTTTTTTGGTGCTCATCTCAATGCCAATATCGGTTGGTTTAGCACTCATGTTTATGGCCTATTGGGGTATTTCAGCGAACCTGATGTCGTTAGGTGGTTTAGCCATAGCTATCGGTATGATGGTGGATGGTTCGGTTGTGATGATGGAAAATGTTTTCAGTCATTTAAGTAAGCCTGATAGGGAGCACGAGCAATACGCTCAAACAGTGCTAGCGGAAGGTGCACCCGATCCATATAACGTAGCTCAAGACCATCATGGGATTTCGCTTCGAATTCTAATAGCTGCCCGTGAAGTCGGCAGGCCGGTGTTTTTTGCGGTGATGATTATTATCATCGTATTCGCACCGTTATTTACGTTGGAAGGAGTCGAAGGCAAGTTGTTCCAACCAATGGCTATTTCAATTGTATTGGCTATGTTAGCTTCGTTATTGGTTGCGCTTATTATTGTGCCCGCATTGGCAACATACATGTTCCGTCACGGGGTTAAAGAAAAAGATAATCCAATTGTTACCTTTTTTGACAATATGTACCGCCCGCTGTTATCACGGGCTTTAGGTGCACCTCGTAAAATTGTCTTCGGCGCCGTCATCTTGTTTATTGGCTCACTCGCTTTAGTGCCTTTTCTTGGAACAGAGTTTGTGCCTGAATTGGAAGAAGGCACCTTAAACATTCGTGTCACACTAGCGCCTTCATCTAGCTTAGAAACCTCATTAGAAGTATCTGGCAAGCTTGAAAAGAAATTGATGACCTTCCCAGAAGTTCTATACGTTTCCAGTCGAGCTGGACGTGCTGAAATTGGCGGTGATCCTGAACCTGTATCCAACGTTGAGATATTTGTTGGCTTGAAACCTGTAGATGAATGGACAAGCTCATCCAACCGTCAAGAATTACAAAAATTGATGGAGGAAAAGATGTCAGTTCATCCTGGTTTGCTATTCTCATTTTCACAGCCCATTGCTACTCGCGTAGATGAGTTACTGTCGGGTGTGAAAGCACAATTAGCTATAAAGCTGTTTGGCCCAGATTTAGCCACGCTTGCAAGCACCGGTAAAAAAATAGAAGGCTTGGTGCGCAAAATTGAGGGTACTCGCGGCGTTGAAATGGAACAAATTGCGGGTGAAGCTCAATTGGCTATTCGTCCTAATCGCGATTCATTAGCACGTTATGGCATTCCTGTTGCGCAAGTAATGGATCTAGTCGCCAATGCCATTGGTGGCATGGAAGCAGGTCAAGTCATTAACGGCAACGAACGTTATGATATTACTGTTCGTTTGGATGCAGGTTATCGCAACAGCATAGAAGCCATTCAAAATATCACCTTACAAGCACCAAACGGTGCATGGGTTAAATTGGCTGATGTAGCTGAGGTGAAAATCGAATCAGGTCCACCACAAATCCGTCGAGATGATGTGCAACGACGAGTGGTCATTCAATCCAATGTTGAAGGCCGTGATATGGGTGGCCTTGTAGCTGAAATAAATCAGCGAATCAATGACGAGATTGATTTACCCGCTGGTTATACCGTTGTGTTTGGTGGGCAGTTTGAAAACCAAAAGCGAGCACAAGATAAGCTGATGATTGTCGTTCCCGTTTCACTGGGAATGATATTTTTAATGCTGTACTTTGCATTCAATTCTGTCGGGCAATCCTTATTGATTATGTTGAATGTGCCACTGGCAATGATTGGCGGTATCGTTGCATTATTTATCTCTGGCCAATACTTGTCTGTACCGGGTTCAATTGGCTTTATTGCCTTGTTTGGTGTTGCGGTATTGAATGGTGTGGTGATGATCAATGCCATTAATCAACGCATTGAAGATGGGCTATCTTGTGAACAAGCCGTGTTTGAAGGTGCTGTGTCACGTTTACGACCCGTGCTCATTACCGCCGCAACCACGGCTCTTGGGCTTATCCCAATGTTACTAGCGTCAGGAATTGGCTCAGAAGTACAGAAGCCACTGGCAACGGTTGTCGTTGGCGGGCTTTTCTCAGCAACCTTGTTAACGTTGGTGGTAATACCTGCGTTATATGCGTATTTCTCAAAGCAACATAATGAAGGGTAGGAAATAGAAATGGCCGGATGTGATAGCTGTTCCAGCGATAAAATAGAAGCGGCAACGAAACAACAAAAACGCGTATTGATCTTAGTTTTATTAATAAATGCGGTGATGTTTGTCGTTGAATTTATTGCTGGCATGCTAAGCCACTCCACCGCATTAATGGCGGACTCATTAGATATGCTGGCCGATGCTTTGGTGTATGCTCTAGGGCTATTTGCCCTAGGGCGTGCAACTCATTGGAAGAGTCGCGCGGCATTAACTAGCGGTATATTTCAGATGATATTGGGCTTAGGAATTTTAATACAACCAATCTACCTACTAAGCACTAACAATATACCTGATGCCTTCAATATGGGGGTGTTTGGGGTGTTGGCGCTCATTGCCAATTCAATATCTTTCTTCTTGTTAATGGCGTATCGAGACGGGGACATCAATATGCGAGCCACATGGGTATGCACGCGCAACGATATGATTAACAACGTCGGTGTGCTCATTGCAGCCGGCTTGGTTTATTGGTTCTCATCGCCGTTACCTGACATTATTATTGGCTTGATCATTGCCATAATCGTTATGCATTCTGCTTGGGGTGTTATTCGTGAGGCTAAGAGCACTTTAAACATAGACTTAGAATAGCTTTAAAGTGAGTACGAAAAATAAGTCTAGAGGCTCATTAACCGCAATCTTTTCAGGTACTCATGGATGACATTGGGAAAATAATATATCTTCACCAGTAGTGATAACACTTAAAGTAAAAGGTGGTTACTTATTCCCCGCATTGAAAAAAAACACGTTGGGTAAGCCTATTTATAGGTACAAAAAAACAACTCATATAACAATTGAGTAATTCAAGAAGAGCATTAATATGCGAATTCAATCATTAATTTTTAGTCTAATTATCTTTCTTTTTCCATTAGTAGGTTTTTCTGAAAGCTCTCATGACCACGGTTACGGCACATTACTGTAATGATATAAATAAGAAACTTATAGAGGGTTTTAATTACAACAATTTTGTTGTAATTAAATAAACATTACTTGAAAGCTCATTTCATAATAACTGAAATTAGAAATATTCACGGCCAGAAAGTAATAAACTTAGACAGGTTGCCGAGATTAAAAAACAGCCTTCTTCATCTGTCCAGCTACTTCAATGTGTCGTACATTTCTATAGCGAAGAAGGCTGTTACTTTTAAGCCTCTCGATTACTAAATGCAAACGTTCTCTTTTCGATGCAGCCAGTGATACAAAACCGGTAATACCAATAATGTTAGTAATGTCGATGAAATAATGCCACCAATAACAACAGTGGCTAAGGGACGTTGTACTTCAGCGCCTATACCAGTATTCAATGCCATAGGCACAAAACCCAGGCTTGCAACCAATGCAGTCATCAGTACTGGTCGCAAGCGAATCATTGCACCTTCGGTAACAGCTAATAATAGGTCACCTTTTTCGTGCCAGAGATCGCGTATAAAAGCTAGCATGACTAAACCGTTTAATACCGCAACACCTGATAGGGCAATAAAACCAATACCTGCCGATATAGATAAAGGCATCTCTCTAAAATACAGAAATAATACGCCGCCCGTTAATGACAACGGCACACCACTGAAAATAATCAGTGCGTCTTTAAGAGAAGAAAATGCCATCACCAGAATAGCAATAATTACAATTAATGTAATTGGTACTACCATAGATAATCGCTTACTGGCCGACTCCAATTGCTCAAAAGTACCACCATACTCTAACCAATAGCCTGGCAGTATATCGGCTTGTGATTGTATTTTTTCTTGAACTTCTGCGACAAAACTCCCTAAATCACGCCCACGCACATTGGCCGTCACTACAACTCGTCGCTTACCATTTTCACGACTAATTTGAGCTGGGGAAGGTTTGATGCTGATTGTGGCAACCTCTTCAAGAGGCACATAATCACCATTAGGAAGCGGAACAGGCAATGATTTTAGTCCTTCTACATCTCGCCTAAGCAACTCAGGTAAACGGACAATCAGTTCAAAACGGCGATCGCCTTCATATAGAATGCCTGCAGATTCGCCACCGATAGCTGCAGCAACCCAATCTTGTAGTTGAACCACACTTAAACCGTAACGACCTAGTTTTTCTCGTTTAGGATTTACAGATAATGAAGGCAACCCCTCCACTTGTTCCATGCGGGTATCTGCAGCACCTTCAATTGAATTAACAATTTTTACAATATCACTAGCAGTCAACACCAATTGGTCTAAATCATCACCAAACACCTTGATCCCCAAATCGGCACGCACACCGGAAATAAGCTCGTTAAAACGCATTTGAATGGGTTGGGTGAATTCATAATTATTACCTGGTAGTTGTTTTAAAGCCTGTTCCATTTCCTCAAGTAATTCGTCTTTCGTTTTTGCAGCATCAACCCATAAGTTACGAGGTTTCAGAATGACGAAAATGTCTGCGATACTTGGCGGCATTGGGTCAGTGGCCACCTCAGGCGTCCCAATACGAGCAAATACTTTCTCTACCTCGGGAAAGTCTTTTATTCGCTGCTCCAATATCTCTTGCATTTCGACGGACTGCTCTAAGCCTGTGCCAGGTATCCGTAATGCTTGAACTGCTATATCGCCTTCATTCAGTTGTGGGACAAACTCAGAACCCATAGTTGTTGCAAGCCAGATACTGAATGCGACTAGAACCGTTGCACTTAACATAACCAGCCAACGAAATTTTAAGGCTAGGAGTAAGAGTGGGTGATAAAGTGATTTGGCAGCACTAATCACAACGCTTTCTTTCTCGCTTATTTTGCCATTTAAAATGACTGCAACGGCTGCTGGAACCAAGGTTAATGACAATACCATAGCTGAAAGTAACGCCACCACAACGGTAGCAGCCATAGGGTGAAACATCTTACCTTCAACACCACTTAAACTAAAGATAGGGATATAAACAATGGTGATGATAGCGACACCGAATAGACTTGGGCGTATTACTTCGGACGTTGCTTCAAATACAGTGTTTAGTCTTTCGCTGAGATCTTGTCGCCCACCCCGATGCTGCTCTTCAGCCAACCGGCGTACCGCATTTTCAACAATGATTACTGCGCCATCAACAATTAGGCCAAAGTCTAAAGCGCCTAAGCTCATTAAATTGGCCGATATACCAGCGTTGACCATACCCGTGATAGTCATCAGCATTGATAAAGGAATTACAGCTGCCGTAATGAGTGCCGCACGCATATTCCCCAAAAGTAAAAACAGCACAAAAATAACAAGCAGAGCCCCTTCCAATAGGTTTCTTGTCACCGTCGCTATGGCTTTATCAACAAGGCTTGTACGGTCATAAACAGCTTCTGCAATAATGCCATCTGGTAACGATGCCTGAATACCGTCAAGTTTGAGGGCGACATCCCTCGCCACAGTGCGAGAGTTTTCACCGATCAACATCATTGCCGTTCCCAATACGGTCTCTACACCATCACGTGTCGCAGCACCTGTGCGGAGTTCTTTGCCTATAGCAACCTCTGCAACATCATTAATTTTTACTGGCACCCCATCATTTTGCTTGATGATGACATTAAGAATTTCATCTGTCGTGGATAATTGCCCTTGAGAACGCACCAACAATTGTTGCCCGTTTGCCTCAATATAGCCTGCGCCGCGGTTATCATTATTTTGTCTTAATGCATTGGCAACATCTTCTAAGCTTACGCGATGGTAAAGAAGCTTTTCAGGGCTAGGCATTACGTGATACTGCTTATTGTATCCGCCTATGCTGTTGACCTCTATAACCCCTTTAACTAGCGCTAGTTGCGGCTTGATGATCCAATCCTGTATTTCCCGTAAGGCTGTTGCTGTGTATGGTTTTCCATTTACCATGCGCGCTGATGGCTCTGCCTCTACGGTATACATAAATATTTCACCAAGACCTGTTGAAATCGGTCCCATTTCTGGCTCCAATCCAGAGGGCAACACACTTTTAATTACAGCAAGGCGAGCATTAATCAAGTTTCTTGCGAAATAAATATCTGTCCCATCTTCAAACACAACCGTGACTTGAGATAAGCCATATCGGGACAAAGAGCGTGTATAGGAAAGCCTTGGCAATCCCGCCAACGCAGTTTCAACCGGATAAGTAATTCTTTGTTCTGCTTCCAGTGGTGAATAGCCTGGTGCCGCAGTATTAATTTGGACCTGAACATTGGTAATATCAGGTACAACATCGATGGGTAATTTTTGATAATTCCACATACCAATACCGATGATCACAAAAATAAAACTTAGAAATAAAAAGCGCCTTTCTATAGCAAGGCGTAAAATTGATTCAATCATCATGCGCCCTTAGTCGTTGTCTTCAGCTTCGGATTTCAAAATATCCGCTTTTATTAAGTAACTATTTTTTGATACATATTCAGATCCCTTCTCGATACCTGAAATCACTTCAATCAAATTATCATCAGACTTACCAAGGTTCAGCGGGGTAAATTCATAAGATTCATCTTCTTTAACAAACACACCAAGTCGTCCCCCTAGCTCTTGAATTGCTTCTTTCTCCACAGCTAGTGAAACCTCGAATTTACCAGTATAAATTTTTGCTTTGGCAAATTGACCGGGTGCTAGTTTTAGTTCCGTATTGTCAAGTTTTACACGTGCAAGCATATAAGGTTTGTATGCTGCCGATACTATGTGAGCAACTTGAGACTGTATCCTTTGCTCATTAACAAGGACCATTACAGAGTACCCAGAGCTAACTTTCCTTTGTTTTTCTGGGTAAATGCGAAACTCAGCCCATACAGTATCTAGATTGGCAATAGTTAATAATTGCCGTTCTTGTGTTAACTCCCCTGGATTAGCTTGACGTTGTAAAATGGTCCCTGAGATAGGTGCTCGAACGGAGTAGGTTTTTAGGCTTTCATTTGATTCAATGGTTATCAGTCGATCGCCCTTTTTTACTATATCGCCAATGGAAAAATTTACTGACTTGATAACACCCGGAAAACGAGCTTGAATTACATTCAAGTGTTCAGGTGCTTGTGTTACTTTGCCATAAACGGTGACGGTTTGATTAATAATAGCGGGTGACGCAACGGCTGTGACAATCTCAACTTGTGCAGCTAAATTATCATTGATTCGACTAATCTCCTCATATTCTTCCTCGTCATGACCTTCGTCTGCAAAACTAGTTTGAACAGGCAATGTAATGCACATTAACAGCAATAGTGTAAGTGGGTATTTATTCATTATGATTTCCTATGTGATTCGCACGCGGCGGAATCAATTGACTATGTTTTTTTAATATTCTTTTTTGAGCGAACGCTTCGCTGGTTAGCTGTTCAATCAATGCCTGGCTAACCAAACCATTGGTTGCAGCATCAATCAGAGCTTGCTTGGTTGCCAACAACTCTTCTTGTGCGGTTATCAGATCTAGATAGCTATATCGCCCATTTTCATAACCTTGTCGCGTTAAGTTAAGCGCTTTTTCCAGAGCAGGAATTGAAGTGTTTTGAGTTTGATCAACTGCTTCAATATTTTGTTGTCGCAGGGAATAGGCTTCAAAGAGTTTTGTATGTAACTGCAGTAACGCATCTAACCTGGCATATTCGACTGCATTACGACGAGCCAGTGCCACCTTCACCTCTCCTTGGTTACGCTTATTTGAAAATAGCGGTATTGAAAACCCAGCAGTTAAAGCGGCATCATCGCTTTCTTTAAAGCGCCTAACTCCAGCTTGCCATGTAATATCACTCTTTCCGTTCGTCCGAGCCAATGTAACTTCGGCATCTTTAATTCGCTGTTCACTTGCAAACACCTCAATAGCCGGAGACTTTTTTATACGGGTATATAGTTGTTCAAAACTTTCGCTCGTACCGAATTCAAATAAGTTTCCAGTAAGTTTTATAAACTGAGGATTCATTTCTCCCCAGAAGCTGGCTAGAGATACTTTCTGTCGTTCAAACTTGCTAAGCAATGCAGCCAGTCGAATTTCTGCCTGAGTAACCGCAACCTGTGCACGCATGACTTCTGCTTCTGGCGTTACCCCTCGCTTTGCACTGCTTTTTATTGTCTGAAATAATGAACGGGATAAGTCTAAAGCTTCATTGGCAAGCGCTATGTTTTCTTGAGACGCTAATCCATTGATATATACTTGAGTTAATTTACCGAGCACGTCCAAGGTGGCTGCCTGTTGCAGCCATTGCACGCCAGCTAATCGCGCATCTACGAGTGACATACGAGCCTGCCGCTTGCCTCCCATTTCAATAACGGATGACAATGATAAAGTCGCCTCAGCGCTATCAAACCCTCGGAGTTCACCAGAACCAGCGAAGTTTTCTACTTCAAGCCCTAGTTCAATTACGGGACGTAACGATTGAGTTTGTCGTTGAGCGCTGTAATCATCCTTAACGAAAGAATATTGGTATAAGCGAGGGTTTTGTTCGAGTGTCTGAGCAATCGCTTTTTTTAATGTCAAATCAGTATTAGTGTCCGCATAAGCAAGGTGCGGAGATAATCCGCTTATCAAAAATACAGCGGACAGATAGAGTGTTCTACACCCATTAATTGAGGTAAATCGCATAAAAAGATCCTAATTTATTCAAAATTTCCCGCTTCAATCAGCGGATGAAGTTTGCTTTATTTAGGAATGTTCGATGGGGGGACGTATTAAAGGCTTTGTATTACCATTTGGCGCATCTTCACTGTAATAGGATATAACAGTGCGCGTTGTTTGAATTACAGCATTAGAGGAGTTAACGAACATTACAACACAACAATGCCCGTGACAACAGTCACAGCAGTCTCGTTCATGCTCTTCAAGCAAATCTACTAATTCAATACTCTTCGCTGACTCATCGGAAGTACCCAGAAAACCGTCAAGATAGACATGTTCTACATCTGACAGATGTAACTGGCCCGGATAACTCAACGCGGCACTAGACTGCAGTACAATCAGGCTAAGTATGAAATAGGTTAAGAGGTTTTTGAGCATTTTTTCAAAATGCCTCATTTTTTTCATCGTTGTCAGTAATTTTCAACGAAAGTATGCGGCGTGCTCCATATAAAACGATTAAACCAATAATTAATCCGATAACTAAATCGGGGATTTGAGATCCTGACAGTGCTACTAATGACCCTGCGACAATAACCCCAATATTGGCCAGTACATCGTTGGCCGAAAATATCCAGCTGGCTTTCATATGAGCCCCGTCATTGCGTGATTTGAAAATCAGTAATAAACACGCAATATTTGCTATTAAGGCTATAGCACCCATACCCATCATGAGAGTAGATACCGGCTCACTTCCATAGATAGCACGTCTCATAACTTCAAACAGAACACCCAGAGCAAGTGCTAGTTGTAGCCAGCCTGAAAAATGGGCTGATTTGAGTTTGAGCTGAGCCGATTTGCCTACTGCATATAATGAAACCCCGTAAACGGCTGCATCAGCAAACATATCTAATGAGTCTGCAATAAGCCCTGTGGATTGAGCCATAATTCCCACTATAATCTCTAGCAGAAACATAATGGCATTGATCACCAACAACCAGATCAAAACACGCGATTCTCTTTGTTCACTGTGTAAGCTGGCATCTTTGACTCTCTGTGATGTATCGCAATCCACTGACTCACGCGAGATCAATTTGGCTCCTAGCCCAACAGAATTAAGTGTTGCTTCGATTGTCTCCGTTATATTAGGGTGATGATATAAACGCACTGTCCGACTTGAAATGTCGAATTCAAACGTGACATCTTCGCCGAAATTTGCAAATGCTGTTCGAATTAGGTTCTCTTCAGAGGGACAATCCATCTTAGTAACATTGAACACACTCACACAGCTTATCCAAGTCTCTATATCGCCATTCAATAGAGATTCAGTTTTGTCGTTTAGATCGTTTGTCATCGTATTTACAGTAAGCATTCATTCCAGTTGCTATAACTTGTCCTTGATAAAAATATAAATAAGAGTATAAACTCTATAGCTACTATAGAGTCAAGTGGTGAGTTTATGAAGATTAGTGAAGTATCAAAACGTAGCGGCTGCTCAATTCAGGCGATTCGGTACTATGAAAAAGAAGGCTTGGTTTCGGCACCATCCAGAACAGAAGGGAATTTCCGTTTATATAGCTCTGAAGAGATCGAAAGACTGTCATTTATCAAAAATTGTCGCTCATTAGATCTCTCGTTAAGTGAAATCAAGCATCTCCTTGAACTACAGTATTTACCAAATACACCTTGTGAGGTAGTAAATGTCATGATCGATGATCACTTAAGTATTGTCGAAAAGCGTATTGCTGATCTTCAAAAACTTCAAAGCGACCTAAGAAAACTTCGGCGCCGGTGTAACAGTACAAGATCTATTGATCAATGTGGAATTTTAGAAGCTCTTTCACCAGACTCCAACCATTCGGTTAGTGATGGATAAAGTGACGCTATGTATAGTGTGGAGCTCGCTAGCGCGATTAAGGAAAGTGACCGTTCATATTCATCCATCCACTATTTCTGGAGTGTCAACTTTGTGCAGTGGATCCAACTGGTCGAAAGCTGACTTATAAGCAGTTCTTCCTTGACGGTAACTATAATAGAGTGGGGCACCTTCGATAAGTTTTTACTTCAAGAGCAGCATTAATTTTTTATTTCCTTAATTTACGCATCAAAGTATTGAGAAAACCTAAGTGAAGCAGTGTTATTGATCTGACTGTCCAAATAATCATGCACTTGCCTTCTTTAGGTGGTGATTACATAACCGAAAACTACACAGGCAAATAAAACAGAATTCAATTTAGGGTTATTCATTCTAGTAATAAAGGTTACAGCCATCTTAGATTACTTCAGTATGAACATATCCTGAGCCTTTCTAAAGTAAAATATTGACCTGTTTTATTGTCAAAAAATTGACCTTATCAAACTCCTCCGTTGCGATTCTTTTGATTATCCCTAATGATCATAATGCTAGCCAATATCAACATTAGACATTGGAGTGCCAGACCTTGGTAGTTCGGGTAAATCCCAAGTAACTCTACACTTGGCAAGTCAACAGGATCCAAGGGGATTTTTCCAGCTTCTTGCAATGCTGACATGCCTTTACCCGCAAAAACAATGGCCAGAATAAACATGAAGCCACCACTAACAGCAAAAAATTGTCGCAATGGTAAGCGTGTACTGTATTTCATAATAAGCCATGCCAATAGGCTTAAAATTGCTGTGGCAAGAAGAAGTCCGTATACAATCATACCTTGCCCATTTTGATCAGTTTGCACCCACAAAGCTTGATAAAACAACACACTCTCAAACACCTCTCGGTACACTGCAATAAAAGACAAAGCTGCGATTCCCCACAACGTTTCTTTATTCAGTGCCTTTTTAATACTACTCTCTATAAAGTGCTTCCATTGCATAGCACTGGTTTTATTATGCATCCAAAAACCTACATAAAAGAGTACTGATGCTGCGGTTATAGCAGCTATACCTTCAGTTAACTCACGACTTGCCCCACCTATTTGAATCAACGTCGTTGAAACAACCCAAGTAACTCCACCCATTAACAGAGCAACAACAAGTCCACCATAGAGATAAATCAAGCCTTCACGTTTACCTGTCTTTATCAAAAAGGCTGCTAGCGCGGCAATAACTAATAATGCTTCTAAACCTTCCCGTAGTAAAATAACCATTGCGCCCACAAATGCCGTTTTGCCCGACAGTCGCTTTTCACTTAGTGAAGATTGCGCCGCTTCTAATAACAACTTAATGCTGTTGTAGGCGCTGTTTACAGTAGCTTCTCCTTTATCTTTTCGAATCAAGTTCCTATATGCTGTCATCTCACTTTCTATCTGGCGACGTAATGTCGGGTCAATAGCATCAAGACTATTTTCGATCAACTCAAAACCTTCTAGATATGCATTTATAGCTAAATCATATGCACCAGCTCTATCACCAGAGGAATAAGCAGTCCTACTTTCTTCTAGAACCTGAATGCTAAACTCCAAAGGAGATTGCTTCGTCTTTTTCATTACTTCGTGTGGATTACGGCGTAAATAGGTTGTTATAGCAACTGCATCACCCCCTGAAGAAATTTCTACCTGCTTAGGAGAGGTAGTCGTTAACCGTTCTAAAGAAAAATCTGAATTACTCTTTTTAGTTTTCCAGAGGGCAGAACCGGCCTCAACTTCATTCGCTTGAACAGCCATTTGACCAACATAAAAAGCCAACGACCAGCGATCACGTTCTGACAACTGACTAAATGATGGCATTCCCGTACCTGAAACACCTTGCGTAATACTATTAAAAAGACCATAAAGTGTTCTTTCCTTGTAACGCTCTCTATCGAGAAAATTCGTCGGTAATGGCTCCATTGTTTTCGCCAACGGTCCACCTCCATTACCTTTCACGCCATGACAGGCTATACAGTTTTTCTCATAGAGTTGTTTTGCAATCAAAGTATTCGGTACTGCACGAGGCACAACTAAGATGTCATAGTCAGCAACCATTTGACTATGCATATCGGTAGTTAACTTAGCTACCTCGTCAGGGTCTGCTTTCGAATTAACTAGTGACTCTAGCATAGCGACTTGATTTATAAGCTTCTTATCAACACCTTCCAGCTGGAGAATATTTTCACGGACTGCTAATGCGAAATCTTTCATCTCACCGTATTCTTCTGTGTTAATCACCTGACCATCTTTTATGGCCTCACGATAATCAACGCCAATATAGTCAATTAACTGCAGAAGCCTTTGAATTGGCATTGATGCATAAGCTGAGTATGAAAAAAAGAATATGAATAAAAGAAAACCTATTTTTTTAACCATATTTTTAAAAAACCAAAGTGAGAATAGAATACAAATGATAATCATTCGCATCTAATAAATCAATTAACTTTTAATGTCTTTATTGTTGATACAATCAAACAACTAGATTTTGTCCCGCTTCCACAGACTTGGCACTTATCACCAATACTGTCTCTTTCTTCTTATTGATGGCCTATCGAGATGGCGATATAAATATGCGACAACATGTGTTTGTACGCGTAACGATATGACAAACAACGTCGGTATTCTCATTGCGGGGACACCCAAGTCTCCAGAATCACCCCACAAGCCTAACAGCCTATACGTTTTATGCGCTTTTATGACGAAGTACAACAAGAACTTGTGCCTTGCTGAATAGGAGGGCACGGAACAGAACCGTAAGAACAGAAAACACAACAATCTCCTTTCTTTGGCTTGAGCAGAACACCACAACCCTTGCATTCGTAAAACCATTGGCAAGAATCTGTGGGCATTGCTTCTGTTTCTTTATGACCACATTCTGGGCAATAGAGGGTAGATTTCAAAATAATTTCAATAACTAAACCTCGCTGTTGCTGCTGTTAATAGTACACTTTCTATTGGGCGGCGACATTAACCTCAATCGATATATGGGATAGCCGAGGTAGGTGTTGCTTTAAGATCCGTTTGTAAAAATAAGGCTCAAGCGGTTCTTCAGTAACAACTGAAAGGATGGCGGCTTGATGTGATGTTCCAACTTTCCAAATGTGTATATCGTTAATAATGGCATTATTTTCCTCCTTCATATTTTTTGCTATGTTGGCAAAAGAATTAGGGCTGACAGTTTTATCGAGCAGTACATTACTTGATTCTTTAATTAGTCCGTAAGACCACCGCAAAATAACAGCCGCACCAACAATACCCATAACTGCGTCCATCCAAATCCAGCCATAATATTTACCGGTAAGTAATGCAATAATGGCCAGCAGTGAAGTCAAGGTGTCAGCTAGAACATGAAAATATGCTGCTTTCATATTATGATCGTGGTGGTGATCATGCTCTTCACCGTGATGGTGATGATCGTCATGCAAAACGAAGACTGAAACTATATTGACTACAAGCCCAATTATGGCAACGATAATTGCTTCATTGAATAAAATCACCTGGGGCTCAATTAGTCGCTGGACGGATTCTATTGCCATCATCAAAGCAACGATTGCAAGTGCAACAGCACTAGCAAAGCCACCAAGGTAATTAACTTTTCCGGTTCCAAAGCTAAAGCTTTTATTGTCAGCATGTTTCTTAGCGTAAGAGTACGCAAAAATTGTAATCAGGAACGCTGCGGAATGCGTTCCCATGTGCCACCCATCAGCAAGTAGGGCCATTGACCCAGACGTCGTACCAACGGTAATCTCAAGCACCATAATGATGGTCGTCAACCAAAAAACTATCTTTACTTTATTTTCACGATGCTTATTATCAATCCCAAAATCATGCGAATGGTCCCATTGAATACTGTTATCGTCTTGCATTGATGTTCCTAAATAGAATTGTATTTTCAACACCCTATAAATGGCATTGCTTGGATTATGGGTTATACTATACCCTAGTATAGTATTAATCAAGAAAGAGGAAATAATATGTCTCATACAATCATAGGGAAAAGAAAGTTATTAACCCGTGTTCGAAAGATTAAAGGTCAGACGATAGCTTTAGAAAACTCATTAGAGGGTGAGCCAGATTGCATGAAAGTTTTACAGCAGATTGCGGCTATAAAAGGCGGAGTCAATGGATTAATGAAAGAAGTATTGGAAGGTCATTTGCGAGAGCATTTAGGTGCGGAAGATATGACCCAGCTGCAGCGAACGGAAGAAGTAGAACAAGTGATCTTGATTTTAAAAAGTTATTTAAAATAACAGAAGGGTTTTTAGAGGGTTAAAGCTATGACAAACACTTAACTTTGTAGCCTTAAATTCGAAATTTCACCACTGGTTCAAATACTATGTTGCTTGTTGGTTTTGACAAAGTATTGAGAATACACCTTAAAAACCGATTGACGGTCGGTTTTTAAGGTGTGAGAATACGCTCTTCTTATAAATTAGGGTTAGTAATTCGCTTAATGCAACTCGGTGAGCTTGAAAAGCAAGTATTGCAATACCTTTGGGAGACCGAAGTGGCGGACGCCAAGCAGGTGTACGCCTACTTTGAGAAGCGTCGTGGCGGCTCGCTTAACACCATTCAAAGCACGCTAGATCGTCTCTTTAAAAAAGGTTTACTAAAAAGAGATAAGCAGGGACATGCCTTTCAATATCAGGCTGCTATCGAACGCGACACGTTTATCGGTCAGTTAATCAAAGGTTTGACGAGCGAATTTAATGCGGATAAAGGGAACAGCCTGTTGGCTGCTTTTACCTCGGTATCGCCTGAATTCAATGAAGATCAACTGGAGCGATTGGAGCAGATAATCGAAGATCAGCGTGATAAAAATAAGTCGGACGGCTCAGTATGATTCTTGGAAAGCTGGCCTTTTATCTTAACGTATTCACTGTTGGTGTATTGAGTTTATGGCTATCCCTTATTTTTATTGGCATTACTTTTCGGTTATCGGGCAGTGTCCTTTCCACATTTACAGCAAAGGCTAAACGTAGGATTTTATGGTTTATCGTACTAACGCCTTGGCTAATTGCGGTAATAGTGACGCTTGTACTTATGATGCCTGCCAGGTTAGATTCTTACGCCAACGGCTTCATTGCAACGTTGGTACATTGGCATCATGCCTATACGTTTAGTCTAACCAGCTGGCATGCTTTGACGATGGCATTATTTTCCAGTGTTTTTATTTTTGGTGTCATCCACAGGGTGCTTAGTGTGCGCAAAAACCTTCATCGTTTGGATTTGTTGGCACAATTTTCGACGACGGATGAGCAGGCGAGTGAGATATTGGAGAGCAATTGGTTATCGACCATCGAATCGAGGCTGCCGCAGGCATTTACAGCTGGATTGTTTCAGCCCCGGTGTTATGTCACAACCGGACTACGGGATAGCGTCAGTACCAATGAGTACACTATCATTCAGCTCCATGAGCAAGCACATAGGCGACGTTTTGACCCACTTAAAAAATTGCTGTTTGCTTTTTTTGGCTCTTTTTTCTCGCGAGTTATTGGTGAGCAACTAAACGTAGCAATGGAATTGGCTATGGAGCAGTGCGCTGATGAAGCAGTACTGAATACAGGTAAGGAAGCGTCGGCCATTGCGAAAACCCTGCTCAAAGTTACTCGTTTAACGATGGCGCATACTCCAAAGCAAGCATCTGTGCAGCCCGCTTGTGACTTTCTTACACCGCAGTTGGATGGACGGGTTACCTATTTGATGCGTGAGCAGAAAGGTAGGGCTTTCCCTGTGCTGATAACATCTTGTTTATTCGTGCTGGTCACAGTGGTTTGCCTTTTATCCGTCGATACACTACACCACGTTACCGAACAATTTTTTATACATTAAGGGTTCAATAATGCTTTCAGAAGACAAAATTTTTACGAGTAAAAAACCGATTGCAAGTCGGTATTTTGTTGTATTAAAACATTACTCAAAGCTGTTTACTTTGACTTGTTTTGCATGGATTTCAACCATCAGCAGTGCAGATAACACAACTATCGAATCACTCAGTTTTAGAGCGGCTATTCAACGAAGCACTAACCATCATCCAGAATTGCGTGCTTACGCTGACCGCATGAATAGTCAACAGGGCTATTTGACTCAGGCCGGTGTTGCGTCGCCCCCCGAAATTGATTTAACCGTAGAAGATGCGCTGGGAAGCGGTGAATTTAATGGTATGGACAATGCGCAAACAACGTTAAGTATTAGCTGGGTGTTAGACAGTCGTATCGTAGGCAGACGGGTAGATGCTGTTGCATCAAGACAGTCGATTCTTGAGATTGAGCGTGAAATAAAGCAACTGGATATAGCCGCGCAAACGGCCCGCTATTTTTTAACTGCTTTGGCTCACCAAGAACGTCAGAAAATTGCAAAGCAGGCGCAATCACTATCCGCGCAGGCGCTAGAAGAAATAAAAAAACGTGTAGAGGTAGGAAAATCGCCTATTGCCGACCAATTACGCGCTGAAGTTAACCTTGCTCGGCGAACGCTGCAAATAGAAGATTTAACGCATGAGGTTGACTCTTCAAAGCGTCAACTGGCTGCACAATGGGGCGATAAAACACCTAAATTTGGTCGGTTAGCCGGCACACTGGCTCAAAAAATTTCCGTGATCGACCCTACATCATTGGAAAAGAGCTTACGTAACAATCCTGACCTCAAGATATTTTTAACGCGAGAACGTGCGGCACAGACGGACATTGCCTTAGCCAAGGCTGAAGCAAGTAAACGTTGGCGTATATCCACAGGTGTTAGGCGCTATGAAGCTACAGATGATTATGCGGTGGTCGCAGGTATATCCGTTCCGTTAGGCGACTCAAGTCGAAATAAAGGCCGTATTGCTGCCTTAACGGCTGAACAAAGCCGTTACCAATCGGAAGCTGATGCATTGAACATTAAGCTTCAAACGCAGCTTTTTGTTCTATATCAGCAATTACTGCACAGCATTCACGTGAGCGAAGCGTTGAGTAATGACATTATTCCACGCTTGGAGCGCGCGGTGCGAGAAACAGAAAAAGCGTATCAACTGGGAAAATACAGTTATTTGGAATGGTCGGCTGTTCAGCAGGAATTATTTGAAGCACAGTCAGATCAATTAGATGCGTATTTTACGGCGCATATTAATACGGTAGAAATTGAACGATTAACTGGTTTAACGCTAACTCGATTAGGTGAGGAAAAAGAATGAAGAGTAACTATTGGCAACCCCTGCTAACCGGAATATTGCTCAGCATTGTGCTGGGGTTGAGTCTGCCGACCTATGCGGTGGAATCTGAAAATAGTGCGCAACAAGAAGAGCCACAAAAAGGCCCCCACAACGGTCGTTTATTAATAGAGGGGGAGTTTGTGGTTGAGCTAGCCATTTTTGAGAAGGGTGTGCCGCCAGAATTTCGTGTTTGGGTGACGCAGAAAGGGCAACCCGTAAAACCAGAAGAAGTTTCTTTGAAAGTTGTATTAACTCGACTGGGTAATGTTGAAGACAACATTACCTTTTCACCCGAGGACGACTTTTTGCGGGGCAGTATGGAAATTTATGAACCTCATTCCTTTGTAGTATCTATTCTGGCTGAATATCGGGGGGAACAGTTTAATTGGCGGTACGACAACTTTGAGGGCCGAACTAAAATAGGCCAAGAAATTGCCGATGCAATGGCCATTAAAACGGCAACAGCAGGCCCGGCTACATTAGTTGAAACTGTTAAAGTTTACGGGAAACTGGCAACGCCAGTGGATGCTCAGCGCAGTATCCGTGCTCGTTTTGAAGGCCAGATCGAAAAAGTGTATGTCTCGTTAGGACAAACTGTCGCGCGTGGTGATCTGTTGTTGACCATCCAGAGTAACGAAAGCCTTAAATCTTATAATGTTGTATCGCCTATTGATGGTGTTATTTCTCATCGTAATGTAAATTCGGGAGAGCAATCAGGCGATCGCTTATTATTAACAGTTACCGACAATCGAACGCTAGTAGCTGAGTTGTCCGTTTTTCCTATGGATCGTCACAGAGTGAGAAAAGGTGCTCAGGTTTTGTTGACAGCCAATGGTAATTCGGTGACTGCAACAGGGGTAATCGATGCCATTGATACCCGCACGCAAGCCAATCAAGCCACTGTGATGAGAGCAACCATCGATAATAAAAAGGGGTTATTGATGCCCGGCTTATTTGTTACTGCTGATGTTGCTATAGCTAAATATGCTGTACCACTGGCGGTAAAGCGCAGCGGGCTACAAAGTTTTAGAGACTTTACTGTGGTGTACGCAAAAATTGGCGAAGAATATGAAGTGCGTATGCTCGAATTGGGGCGTATTGCCGGAGAGTGGGTTGAGATTTTGGGGGGCTTGCCAATAGGTGCAGAGTACGTGACTGAAAACAGTTTCGTTATCAAAGCTGATATTGAAAAATCTGGCGCCTCACACGACCACTAAGGGATACTCATGCTTGAAACTATTATCAGATTTTCAATACAGCGCCGTGTTTTAATTATGGTCGCAGTGTTGATGCTTAGTGGCTTGGGTCTCTGGAACTTTAACAAGCTGCCAATCGATGCTGTACCCGACATCACTAATGTGCAGGTGCAAATTAACACTGAAGCGGCAGGCTATACGCCTCTGGAAGTTGAGCAACGGGTAACGTTTCCCATCGAAACAGCGATGGCGGGATTGCCCAATCTGGAGTACACCCGCTCGGTGTCACGTTATGGATTGTCTCAGGTCAGCATTATTTTTAGTGATGATACTGATACCTATTTTGCTCGACAATTGGTCAACGAGCGTCTTGCTAGCGCTAGATCCAACCTACCTTCGTCACTGGAACCTGAACTGGGGCCTATTGCCACCGGCCTGGGCGAAATATTTATGTTTACGGTGGACGCTGAACCGGGGGCTCAAAAAGAAGATGGATCGGCGGTCACACCTACTGATTTACGTTCAGCGCATGACTGGATTCTTCGCCCGCAATTGTTGCGCGTGCCAGGTGTGGTGGAAGTCAATCCAATCGGTGGTTATAAACGCGAGATTTTAATTGCCGTAAACCCTGAGAAGTTACTCGCTTTTGAAGTTACCCAAGCCGAGTTACTAGAAGCCATAAGCCTGAACAATGAAAACCGAGGCGTAGGCTATGTTGAGCGTCATGGCGCGCAGTGGTTATTGCGCGTGCCGGGGCAAGCTGAGAGCCTTGCTGCACTCGGTAATATTGTCGTCAAAACCCTACAGGGTGTGCCCGTCAAAGTTAGTGATGTAGCGACCGTCGAAGAGGGTAAGGAGTTGCGCTCAGGCGCGGCGACGCAAAATGGCCGTGAAGTTGTGATGAGCACAGTTTTTATGCTGGTCGGTGAAAATAGCCGGACGGTTGCCAAGGCTGTTGGCGACAAACTGGAGGAGATAAAAAGTAGCCTGCCTCAGGCTATTACTGCAACTGCTGTGTATGACCGAACAGGTTTAGTGGATAAAACTTTGCAAACGGTCCAAAAGAATCTGTTCGAAGGCGCGCTGTTGGTCATTGTCATTCTGTTTTTTCTTCTTGGTAATGTACGGGCGGCAATCCTTACAGCCGCAGTCATCCCGGTTGCTATGCTAATGACCATTACAGGTATGGTGCAAGCAGGTGTGAGTGCGAATTTAATGAGTCTTGGTGCGCTGGATTTTGGTTTGCTGGTGGATGGTGCCATCATTATTGTGGAAAATTGCTTGCGCCGGTTAAGTGGGGCTTCGAAAAGCGGTCAACCGCTGAATATTAAGGAGCGCTTTCACGTCGTCTTTACGGCAACTCGTGAGGTTATTCGACCAGCGCTGTTTGGCGTTTTTATTATCACCGTTGTCTATGTCCCCATTTTTGCCTTGTCGGGCGTAGAAGGGAAGATGTACCACCCGATGGCATTGACAGTTGTCATCGCTTTAATCAGCGCGATGGTGCTTTCTATTACTTTTGTTCCCGCTTGTATTGCACTGCTGTTTAAAAAGCCCATCGTGGAAAAAAATAGTGCCATCATCAAAGCCGCAAGCTCAGTCTATCAGCCGTTATTAAAAACTGCTGTGAATGCACGATGGATTGTGGTGTCCGTAGCCTTGGCGATCGTTGTCGGCTCAGCCTTTTTAGCCACTCGTTTGGGCTCTGAATTTGCGCCTAATCTTGATGAAGGTGATATTGCGATGCATGCCTTGCGTATTCCAGGTACCTCCTTAGGTCAGGCTGTTGCAATGCAGGCAGCATTGGAAAATAAAATAAAAGAGTTGCCTGAAGTTGAGCGAGTCTTTGCAAAAATTGGTACTGCAGATGTCGCAACGGATGCTGTTCCGCCGAGCGTTGCTGATAATTTCATTATTCTTAAACCCCGGTCACAGTGGCCTGATCCGAATAAAACAAAAGAGCAAGTAGTATCAGATTTAGCCGAACTGGTCGAGCCCGTACCGGGGAGTCGATATGAATTCCTACAACCAATCCAGATGCGGTTTAATGAGTTGCTAGCGGGAGTGCGTGCTGAGTTGGCCATCAAGGTATTTGGTGATGACTTTGAACAGCTCGATGCGATTGGAAAAAGCATAGAAAAAGAAATACAGTCAGTAGAGGGCGTTGCGGATATCCAAATGGAGCAAACCACAGGCTTGCCTATTTTTACTATACGCCCTAAGGGTGATGCGTTAGCACACTATGGGATTGCTGTAAGTGTATTGCAAGATCAGCTGGAAGTGGCCCTTGGTGGACGTGTGGCTGGGCAGATGTATGAAGGCGACCGGCGCACTGATATTGTTGTGCGGCTGGCGGAGGATAAACGTAGTGATATCGATGCCTATAGTCACTTGCCGGTGCGGCTGCCATCTGGAAGTTATGTACCCCTGCAGGAACTGGCAGAGCTAGAACTAGTTAACGGCTTTACTCAGGTCAACCGAGAGAATGGTAAGCGTCGTGTTGTTGTTACTGCCAATGTGCGCGGCCGTGATTTAGGTGGGTTTGTTGCCGACATACAGGAGCGTGTCGAAGCTTCAGTGGAAATCCCACCAGGATATTGGGTAGAGTACGGTGGCACCTACCAAAAACTTTTGTCGGCATCCCAGCGACTACAGTTAGTGGTTCCTCTCACCCTGTTTTTGGTTTTTGGATTACTTTTATTAGCTTTAGGGTCAGTGAAGGATGCGTTGATAATTTTTACCGGCGTGCCTCTTGCATTGACCGGTGGCGTGTTGTTTCTTTTACTAAGAGATATTCCGTTTTCAATATCCGCGGCGGTGGGGTTTATTGCATTATCAGGCATCGCTATTTTGAATGGCTTAGTCATGGTTTCGTTTATCCGCCAGCTACGTGATGAAGGCCGCCCATTAGAGCAGGCAATACACGAAGGAGCCTTAACGCGTCTGCGACCGGTAATTACAACCGCATTAGTTGCTTCATTGGGTTTTGTTCCTATGGCCTTTAACATGGGGATTGGTTCAGAAGTACAAAGACCGCTGGCTACAGTGGTTATTGGCGGTATTCTATCGTCCACTTTATTAACGTTGTTTGTCATTCCTGCACTTTATCGAATTTTGCATGCAAAAGAGCAGGGTGAAAGCACGGCACAAACGACGTCATAATGAATTGGTTCAATCAACACAAAGAGAAAAATATGTTCAAGCTTAGTCTGATTTTAATACTAATATTGGTCAGTACCACAGCAATGGCTCATGGTATGTCTGCGGAGGCTAAATTAATCGTTGTGTGCAATTCGCAAAGAAATTAGGCTGCTTGGAATGCATTTTTTTCAGAAAAAAAATAAAAGTATGCAACTTTTGTGGATGGCATTTCTTTCTATTGCATTAATGTGTAGTCAGGGAATGAAATTTCATTTACATGGTCTTGATCATGGCGATGACGACCTGCATCGTGCTCATCAATCCGTTGCTGTAGAGCATGAGCACATGACCCTGTCTAACCTGCATTCTTTAAATGATCTGTCTCATGTCGATCATCATCATGAAATTGTTTTTGAAATTGATGCCAGCAAGAATGTGCTCCTAAAAAATATTGCCGGCAAAGTACCCGCACTGGCTTTATTGGTTTCTATATTTTCATTACTTCTTACAGTTTTCATACGAGATATAAGCTTTCGCTCCCCTAGAAGTGATGTTGAAGCTTATTGGTCGCATCACTTATCACCACCACTGCGCGCCCCACCACCCTAAATTCGTATACCTATAATTGTATTGTTGAATGCACCAGGTTTTACTGCTTATGTATTCGCAATGTATATTTTTTGACCTGCTATGTCTTTTGATAATCAATTGGTAGGTTAATAGAGGATTCCATTTATTACGGAGTAATACGAATGAAATTATTGACACTTATTGTGCACACGAATGTACAACAGGAACTATCTGATTTATTACATACGATGGATCAGGTAACTGGGTTTAGCTTCTCTAGAGTAGAAGGGTATGGCACAGAAAAAGAAAATGATCCTTACCTTTTGGCACGAGATGAAGTGATTGGCTGCATACCTAGAATACAGGTAGAGATTTTACTAGAGGATAAAGATGTAGAGGGGGTGCTCGGCAGATTACGCGACAAAGATAACAATGTCACTGGCCAAGGTGTTTACTGGGTCATGCCCGTCGAAAACGGAGGGCATATACTGTGAAATATTCAAAAGTTAATCATATCGACACAATAAAAGCAGCCTTCAAGGGTAGTAACGAGAACTACTTTAAAGGAAACCACATTTTTTTAGTTGTGAGCATTTTTCTCTTAATGTCTTTGTCTAACTTCGCCAATGCACATGGCATGTCAGAAGCCGAAAAACTATCCATTATTGAAGGTGGTAACTTGCGCTATATGTGGCTTGGCGCAACACATATGTTATCTGGCTATGATCATTTAGCCTTTGTTTTCGGGATCATCTTTTTTCTTACCAGTTTTCGTGATATTGCAAAATATGTCACTGCATTCACGGTTGGCCATAGTGTCACGCTAATTTACGCTACATTTAATGGCATACAACTTAACTACTTCCTCATTGATGCAGTTATAGCCCTGAGTGTTTGCTACATTGCTTTTGCCAATATTGATGGCTTTCGTAAATACCTGAATATTAATACACCAAATATGCTGGTGATGATCGTTGTTTTAGGGTTGATTCATGGGTTTGGCTTATCAACCCGATTGCAAGAACTCCCACTTAGTGAAGACGAGTTATTGCTTAACATTATTTCATTCAATGTTGGTATTGAACTCGGACAAATTAGTGCGCTTCTAGTGATGTTACTTCTGATTGCGGCTTGGCGTAATAGCGACTTCTTCAAGACATTCAGTAAGATCACTAATTATGGCCTGATTATGGCTGGTGGTTTGCTCTTTCTTATGCAAATGCACGGTTACGAACACGCGGTAAATGCTGATGAGTTGAATGTTAGCGAGGTATCTACTCCTAAGCTAAGTACGGTAAGTGAAATGAGTGATAGCGCTACCGCTACCGTAGGTGATAAATGGAGAGACACTATTAATATAGTTATTCCAGCGAGAGATGGAAAAGAATACAAGCTTATGGTGAATAAAGATGACGCTTTTACATTCAAATGGGAAACGAGTGGTGAATTGTTGTTTTTCGACTTTCATGGAGAACTGGCTGGTGATACCTCAGGTGCTTTTCAAAGTTTTGAAGTGGGGACAAAAAGTGAGTCTAGTGGTTCGCTAACCGCAATATTTACAGGTACTCATGGATGGTATTGGAAAAACAATACATCTTCACCAGTAGCGATAACACTTAAAGTAAAAGGTGATTACATAGCCGCAAATAACTCAGGTAAATAACACAGAATTCGACTTGGGGTTATTGGCAATAAATCCATACCAGCTATTGATGTACTAATTTGCTGGTATGGGTTATTCATTAATGAAGAAATTATCAGAGGAAACTAGTAGATGATTAAAGAATGTATAAAATTTATTTCAACTAACCCCCATTTGAATATCGAGAAAGCGTCAAAAGTAGCGGTGTCAAAGGAGAACTGGGCTCGCTCCAACGTACTAATATGACGTACTATATTGTAAAAATCGTAATAACGACGGTATTAATTGTCGCCATTGCTGAAATTTCTAAGCGAAGTTCTTTTGCAGGAGCGATACTTGCCTCAATTCCAATTATTTCGGTTCTTGCGATGACATGGCTCTACGTTGAGAGTAAGGATGTTACTAAGGTTGCCGAGTTATCCACTAGTGTTTTTTGGTTGGTTATCCCTTCTTTGGCTTTGTTTTTGTCATTACCTGTTTTATTAAAACAAGGCGTGAATTTTTATCTTAGCCTTAGTATTTCCATAATGCTTACAGTTGCTTGCTATTGGTTTATGATTTCTGTTCTAAATCATTATGAAATTGATCTTTGATTAAGTGATAACATTCGTTCTGTGTCATTTTAAGCGCAATGTTTGTTAGCTCTCATTTAATGTAAATTTCGCCCATTGATTTTATTAGATTTTTCAATTTACGCGGCGACCAAAAGCCATACTCTCATAGTGTCTGGCTGAAATACCCTTTTTTCTCAAAAAATGGGAACTACTTATAATTCAAATAGCCATAAGTTCGGTTACTTTAGAATAAGAAATTAGTTTTATATGCGAACCCAACATAGTAGTATTTTTTGATAAGCAGGGTCTCATCGATAATTATTGATGTGGATCAATTTGAAAGTACAAAGAGTTATATTTTTGTGGAACTTAATATAAAAAAGTCGTAGTATGTACATTGTCATAATGAAATTTGGTTAAGAATTTGTCTTTAAATAAAAGCAAGGTTATAGCGCTTATACTGTTGTTATTGGTCTTTGTCGGCCAATCAATGGCGTCTGCTGTTATGCCTTACCAAAAAGAGATGAATAACGCGAATAATCAGTCACATCATATGACAATGGATGGGGAGGATGACTCGACTCATCTTATGCACGATATGGATAATGCTGATTTAGCATCTGAGCCAAACTCTTCTGGTTGTGCTGAATCTAGCTGCTATTGTGCAATGGGCGGCTGCTCATCTGCGATGTTACCTACTACAGTGCACGATACGGCAATACTTCTGGGCTCCTTTCAAAAAAATTCCCAACCCCCGTCTTTGGCTATAAGCCAAATTCCTACTTCACTCTACCGTCCTCCAATTTCTCGTTAATACAGGATAGATCTGCCTGAAATTTGGCAGTGCTATCAAGTTTGATCTGTATTTGGCGGGAGAATTTAGCTCCCAAGGTTTTATTAGCTGATGTTATTTAATCAGCGCTGATCACTTACTGTTATTCAGTATATTCAGCACCCATAAGGGGCGCAATATGTTTATTTATCAACGCTTGCTTAGGCGATTAATATTTATTTCTATGGTGGTATTTGCCATCGTTTCTTTCTACTCAATGAGTGTAATGGCTGATGGGGGAAGTGTATCAACTGACCTCGGCCCAACTGAGCTAACGGTATATAAAAGTCCTAGCTGCAAGTGCTGTAGTAAGTGGATCAGGCATGTCAAAAAAAATGGCTTTGAGGTAAATGCGCTCAATGACCGTAATTTGTCGGCTCTAAAAATAAGCCGCGGTATACAAAAACCTTATCAATCTTGTCATACCGCTATTTCAAAAGACGGCTATGTATTTGAAGGCCATGTTCCATCCAAATTTATCAAGAAATTCTTACGGGAAAAACCTAAAGGGTCGATAGGCTTATCGGTACCTGCGATGCCTGTTGGAACTCCGGGTATGGAGTACAGAAATAAATTTACGGCTTATAAGGTGCTTTTGCTTAAGTCAGATGGTTCTTCAGAAACCTATGTTTCGGTTAATTCACAAGAGGAACAGTATTAATGGCAAATTGTAAATTTCACCCATATTCCATGTGCAACGTTAGGTCTGTACTAGTGTTGGGTATATTGGGTATAAGCTTAATGTCCGCCAATGCTGCGGAACTAGTAAAAAAAGGAAGTCACGAATTTACTATGGAAGAGGCCGTCAAGGCGGCAAAACTAAACGACCCCTGGTTGGCTGGGAATCAGCACTCACAAAATGCGGTTGAATCAATGAGTGTTGCGGCCGGTACGCTACCCGATCCGAAGGTGTCGCTCGGTTTGGCTAATTTGGCGACGGATACTTTTGACTTTGGACAGGAGGCAATGACCCAGTTCAAGGTGGGTGTATCACAAATGTTTCCACGAGGAGACAGTCTGGCGATCAGGAAAACGCAGCTTGAATTGATGGGTACTCAATACCCCTATCAACGCCAAGATCGGAAGGCCAAAGTGACTGTGACGGTGAGTCATCTGTGGCTTGATGCCTATAAAGCACAAGAAAGTATTGCCTTGATCAATAACAAGCGCGCCCTGTTTGAGCAATTGGCAGACGTTGCGGAAGCCAGTTACTCGTCAGCATTGGGCAGAACTAGGATGCAAGATATCGTTCGTGCCCAACTTGAACTGACGCGCCTAGATGATCGGCTTACAAAGTTGAACCAGCAACAGGATATGTTCAAGCAGCGGCTTTATGAATGGCTGAGTGACTATTTTGTTGATAATTACTCGCAGAATAGTCTGATTGAAAATCAAGTGCTGTCGTCTGATTTGCTGCTGGCACGACGACTACCAGACACCGCGTTAATTAATCCGCAACTTTATAATGGGACAAAGGAAACTGATCCACAGATATTATTTGATTACTTTACTGATCATCCGGTGGTGATGGGGCTGGATCAGAAAATCAAGGCAAGTCGCAGCGGTATTGAACTGGCGCAACAAAAGTACAAACCCGAATGGGGGGTTAATGCCAGTTACGGTTATCGTGACAATGATCCAATGGGAAATGATCGTGCCGATCTTTTTTCAGTGGGCGTGACCTTTGATTTACCACTTTTCACTGATAACCGACAGGACAAGCAGGTTGAATCTGCAGTATCCCAGACAGAATCAGTGAAAACCGAGAAGTGGCTTCTGCTCAGAAAGCTGATCGCTTCTTTTGAAACAGCGAAGGCACAGTTGCTTCGGTTAAATCAACGGCAGCAGCTGTTTCAGCAGGAATTACTGCCGCAGATGTACGAACAGGCGGAAGCTTCGCTCACCGCTTATACCAATGACGACGGTGATTTTGCCGAAGTGGTTCGTGCTCGCATTGCGGAACTAAATGCCGAGATTGATGCATTGAGCATTGATGTGGACAGGCAAAAAACCATTATTCAATTGAACTATTTTTTTATACGGAGCGCTGATGTAGCTATGGCCAGTAATCGTCGCCCAGGAGAGAATAAATGAGCAAGAAAATTAATACGACAGGCGCGCTGGTTGTGGGTGCCGTTATGGGTGCAGCGCTTGCGATAGGCGCTTATAGTTTTTTAGGTCAGCCGACCGGAATTTCATCAGATAAAGCCTCGGCGGGTGGCGAGAAAAAACCTTTACATTGGGTCGCGCCGATGGATCCAAACTACAAGCGTGATAAGCCGGGTAAATCCCCGATGGGGATGGATCTGATTCCCGTGTATGCAGATGAAGGTGGTGGCCCAGATGCGGGACCTGGAACCATCAAGATTTCCCCCGAGGTGGTTAATAACCTCGGGGTGCGTACTGTAAAGGTGCAGCGTAAAGGCCTGCATATGGAAATAAAAACGGTCGGTTATGTGCAATATGATGAGGATCAATTGGTTCATATTCACCCAAGAGTGGAGGGTTGGATCGAAAAGCTTTATATCAAGGCTGCAGGTGACCCAGTAAAACAAGGTCAGCCACTTTACGAAATTTACTCGCCGGCGCTTGTCAATGCACAGGAAGAGTTGATTATAGCGATGGATAGAAAAAATCAACGCTTGATTAAAGCTGCAGAAGAAAGATTAAGCGCCTTACAACTGCCAAGGAGTGCGATCAGGGAATTAAAGAGAAGCAAAAAAGTTAAGCAATTGATTACCTTTTTTGCGCCGCAAAGCGGGGTGATCGACAACCTAAATATCCGTCAGGGTTTTTTCGTTAAGCCCGGTACAACCTTAATGTCAATCGGTACCTTAGACCAAGTATGGGTGGAAGCAGAAGTATTTGAACGCCAGGCATCTGGCGTTGTCGTAGGCGACCTTGTCTCCATGTCGCTTGATTATTTGCCAGGAAAAATGTGGCAGGGTGCTGTGGATTACGTGTACCCCACATTAGATCCTAAAACTCGGACGGTAAAAGTCAGGCTGCGTTTCAACAACGAGAACGACATGTTAAAGCCGAATATGTTTACCCAGGTCGTTATTCACGCGAAAAACACAGAAAACACCTTGCTTGTTCCTACAGAAGCCGTTATTCGCACGGGTAATGTTAATCGCATTGTACTTGCGCTTGGTGAAGGTCGTTTTAAGTCCATAAAAGTCAAGCTGGGGCGTTTAGATGGTCAGTCTGCTGAGATTCTGGAAGGGGTGAAAGAGGGTGAGCGTGTCGTGACCTCGGCACAGTATCTTCTCGATTCTGAATCCAGCAAGACATCTGATTTCAAGCGCATGAATAATCAAAGTAATGATGATGTGACAGTTAAAGACGTTTCAGCTTGGACAGAGGCAAAGGTTAATAGCCTGATGGCAAATCACAGAATGGTAAATGTGACGCACGGAGCGATACCTGAATGGGATTGGCCTGAGATGACGATGGATTTTATCGTTTCTCAATCAGTTGATTTTAGCCGATTAAAAGAAGGAATGAACTTGCAAATAGAGATCCAAAAGGTAGCAGGAGGCAATGTTGAAGTTGTGAATGTGCGCCTGCCTGATGCTGAAACACCGGCTCCAATGGATCACAGCCAACACCAGATGCCTGCCGAACCATCCAGCAGTCATGTGAATAACTAAGGGTCATACAGATGATAGCTTCAATAATTCGTTGGTCGGTCAGTAACCGTTTTTTCGTATTGCTCGCGACTGCTATTCTGGTTGGCGCTGGTTTGTTTTCATTAAAAAACACACCGGTTGATGCCTTGCCTGATCTTTCTGATGTTCAGGTGATTATTAAAACAACGTATCCTGGGCAGGCACCTCAGGTGGTGGAGGACCAAGTTACCTACCCGTTGACGACGGCGATGTTGTCGGTGCCTGGCGCAGTAACCGTTAGGGGCTATTCGTTTTTTGGAGATTCCTTTGTGTATGTGATCTTCGATGAGGACACTGACCTTTATTGGGCGCGTTCTCGTGTACTGGAGTACCTCAGTCAGGTCGCTCCATCGTTACCCGCGAATGCGAGGCCACAATTGGGGCCAGATGCGACGGGAGTAGGCTGGGTTTACCTGTATGCACTGCAAGACAAAACCGGTAAGCATGACATTAGCCAACTGCGCAGTTTGCAAGACTGGTTCTTGAAATATGAGCTGCAAACGGTTCCTGGCGTTTCCGAAGTCACAGCTCTGGGCGGTATGGTCAAGCAGTACCAAGTAAAAGTTAATCCCGATAAGTTACGCGCGTTTGGTATTCCGCTTTCTTTGATTCAGACCGCCATCAAGCGTGGCAATCAGGAAATCGGTGCGTCAGTGGTTGAGATGGCAGAAGCCGAATACATGGTGCGGGCCACAGGATATATAAAAAATGTTAGCGACCTTGGCAATATTCCGTTAGGCGTTAATAAAAACGGAACACCCTTGTTACTCAAAGATGTTGCCGAAATTGGTACAGGTCCGCAAATGCGTCGTGGAGTTGCTGAACTCAATGGTGAGGGTGAAACTGTCGGCGGCATTATTGTGATGCGCTTCGGTGAAAATGCACAAAAAACCATCGATGGCGTAAAGGCCAAACTTGAACAGCTTAAAAAAGGCTTACCCGAAGGCGTAGAGGTCGTCACTGTTTATGATCGTAGTGGCTTGATAGAACGTGCAGTCGAAAATCTAAGCTTTAAGTTGTTGGAAGAATTTGCTGTCGTTGCCCTAGTTTGTATCATCTTTCTATTTCATGTGCGCTCATCACTGGTAGCTATTTTCAGTTTACCCGTTGGTATTTTGGCAGCCTTTGCCGTTATGTATATGCAAGGCTTGAACGCCAATATCATGTCTTTGGGTGGAATTGCGATTGCTATAGGAGCCATGATTGATGGCGCCATTGTGATGATTGAAAACATGCACAAACATATGGAACGAACGCCTATAACTCGGGAAAACCGCTGGCAAATTGTGGCCGAGTCTGCAAGTGAAGTAGGGCCTGCACTATTTTTCAGTTTGCTCATTATTACCGTCAGTTTTGTTCCGGTATTTACCTTGGAGGCTCAGGAAGGACGGATGTTCTCACCGCTTGCGTTTACCAAAACCTATGCAATGGCGGCGTCGGCAGCATTAGCAATAACGCTGGTGCCTGTGCTGATGGGCTATTTCATTCGTGGGAAAGTGTTACCCGAGCACAAAAACCCGGTTAATCGATTGCTGACAGCCGGTTATATGCCGGTTTTGAAGAAAGTTCTCAGTTTCCCCAAAACAACGTTATCGCTGGCCTTGTTGGTGTTTGCAGTTGGCTTGTGGCCGTTGGACAAAATTGGCAGCGAATTCATTCCTCCACTGGATGAAGGTGATTTGATGTATATGCCAACGACTTATCCTGGCATTTCAATTGGCAAGGCACGTGAGTTGTTGCAACAAACCGATAAATTAATCCGCACTGTTCCAGAAGTGAAAACGGTTTTCGGTAAGGTAGGGCGGGCGGAAACGGCGACCGATCCTGCGCCGCTGACCATGATTGAAACCTTTATTCAGTTGAAGCCTAAAGATCAATGGCGCGAAGGCGTAACCTCTGAAAGTCTTAAAAAAGAGCTGGATGCGTTGGTGAAATTGCCCGGTGTTACCAATGCATGGGTAATGCCGATCAAAACCCGTATTGATATGTTGGCTACAGGGATCAAAACACCGGTTGGTATCAAAATATCAGGACCGAAGTTATCTGAGATACAAGCGATAGGCCAACAACTGGAAACCATTCTTGCGGATGTTCCAGGTACTGCCTCGGTGTATTCCGAACGTGTTGCGGGAGGGCGTTATATCAAGGTGGATATACAGCGAGAAAAAGCGGCGCGTTATGGTCTTAATATTGCCGATGTGCAACAGGTTGTTGCTACGGCAATTGGTGGTATGAATGTGTCGCAGAGTGTTGAAGGGCTGGAACGTTACCCCATTAATATTCGTTATCCGCAGGATTATCGAAACTCGCCTGAGCAACTGTCCCTGCTTCCGATAGTAACTCCCAGTGGCCAGCGCATCCCCCTTGGTGATGTGGCTAATGTCATCATTGAAGATGGGCCTCCAGGAATTAAAAGTGAGAATGCGCGACTTAATGGTTGGTCATTTATCGACATCGAAGGTGTTGATATTGGCAGCTATGTAGAAAATGCACAAAAAGTAGTCGCAGAGCAACTCAAATTGCCAGCCGGTTACGCCATAAGTTGGTCGGGGCAATACGAATATATGCAGCGTGCCAAGGAAAAGTTGACCTACGTGGTGCCGTTAACTCTGGGCATTATTGTCGTTTTGTTATTCATGAATTTTCGTAACTTCGTTGAAGTGGGGATTATTTTGGGAACATTACCATTAGCAATGGTGGGTAGTATCTGGTTGATGTACATACAGGGTTTTAACTTTTCTGTTGCTGTTGGGGTTGGCTTTATCGCTTTGGCTGGTGTGGCAGTAGAGATTGGCGTGATTATGTTGGTGTATCTCAATCAATCCTACGTGCAAATGCTGGAAGAGTGTCAGGAGAAAGGCTCTTCGCCAGATGAAGGAACTTTGCGAAGTGCCGTGTTACACGGTGCAGGTATGCGTATACGCCCAGTGATGATGACTGCTGCCGCTATCGTGGCCGGTTTATTGCCAATTTTATACGGCACTGGCACAGGTTCGGAAGTTATGAGCCGTATAGCTGCGCCCATGGTGGGCGGGATGGTCAGCGCGGTCGTGCTTACGCTTGTCGTTGTTCCAGCTATTTATTATCTATGGCGTAAAACATCAATTGATCAAGTAGTGAAGCAAGCACATTGAAAAGGAAAAATCACTGATTTTGTTAATTGAAAACAGGCAATATTTAAACAAACAGATTGATTAAAGGAGATCAAATAATGGCTATTAAATTTATTTTTATCTTGGTACTGCTAAGCGGAGCTATTTCAGTAACAGCTTTTGCTGGTGGAGGCTCTCCCTATGATCATGGAGAGAACCACCGGCATGATTCAGAAGGCAGTGCAGTGGGTAAACCAGCTGCCGAACCTGAAGCGACAAAAACAATTGTCGTGACGACCTTAGATAGTATGCGTTACACGTTCTCCCCTCAGCCTGATCTAAAAGCTAACGAAATCGTGAAGTTTGTTATCACCAATTTGGGAAAGAATCCTCATGAGTTTTCTATAGGGGATGAAGAAGAACAGAAAGCTCATCGGAATATGATGCGCCAGATGCCTGACATGGTTCATCAAGATGGCAATACGGTAACGGTTAAGCCAGGTGAAACAAAAGTGCTGACTTGGGAGTTTAACGGTGAAGTCGAAGCGATTTTTGCCTGCAATGTACCAGGACACTTTGAAGCCGGGATGTTTAAGACGGTGGACATTAAGTAATGAAAGAAAACGGCTCTGCTATATATGTGCTTGACCTGTGTTCAAGACACAGGTGTAGGCTATTTTTGAAAGAGGTTTTACTCTCAGGTTTTAAACCTGTGTTTTCTGAAGTATTTCTTCAAACGGAGAGGTTGTAATGAAAGTAAGTGAATTGGTTAAAGAAATGAAAACAACTCCAGACACTGTGCGTTATTACACGCGTGTTGGGCTTTTGTCGCCTGTTAAGAGTGAGACGAATGGCTATAAACACTATGGAGTAGATGACCAACATCGATTGCGTTTCATTCTGAGCGCTAGGAAGTTGGGTTTTTCGGTTAACGATATCGATCAAATACTAACAGAAGCAGCTAAGGGTAAGACCGCTTGTCCTTTAGTCAGGGTGATTTTGGAGAAACGCCTTGAAGAAACAGAGGAGGTTTTTCAGCAAACTCTGGCGCTTAGAATCCGAATGAAGTCAGCGATTGGCGAATGGCAAACCAAGCCAAATAAAGCCCCAACAGGCCATATGATTTGTCACCTGATTGAAGGGTTTAATGCTTCATCTGGAAAGGAGTAACAGTATGCAAGAAACAGAAATGAATGCCGAAAATAACTTAACCTTAAACGAGTTAATCATTGAAGGTGCAAGCTGTGCCAGTTGTGTTGGGAAAATTGAAACAGCGCTGAAACAGGTTTCTGGCGTTAGTGATGCGGTGATGAATTTTGCTCAACGGACTGTAACCGTTGAGGGTAACGTGACGACAGAAGCTCTTGTTAAAGCGGTTGAGGGAGCCGGATACAACGCCAGGATCAGCGAAGCAAACTCAGAAGACGAATTACTGGATCAAAAAGAGCAGGCAGATGAGGCATATTATAAGCGCCTGATGCGTGAAATGACTATTGCACTGGGTCTTGGTATACCGTTAATGATCTACAGTGTGGCCGGTGGTCCTATGACGGTGGATACCACGCTAGAACGTGGTATTTGGTTAGTCATCGGCTTGTTATGCGCAGCTGTTATGTATATTTCAGGCAAGCATTTTTATGTCGGTGCATGGAAATCCTTTGCCAATCACAGCGCTAACATGGATACATTAATTGCCTTGGGTACCGGTACTGCGTGGTTGTATTCAATGGTTGTTGTGTTCTTTCCGCTCGCGCTTCCTGAAATGGCCCGACACGTCTATTTTGAAGCCACTGCCATGATCATTGGTTTGATTGACCTTGGCTTGGCACTTGAGGTGAAGGCGCGAGGTCGCACCAGTGAGGCGATAAAAAGGCTCATCGGTCTGCAGCCAAAAACAGCACGCGTTATTCGTGATAACCAAGATATTGATATTTCGATTGAGCAGGTGCTGTTAAATGACAAAGTACGCGTTCGGCCAGGTGAAAAAATACCTGTCGATGGTGTGGTGGTTTTCGGACAGTCTGCAATTGATGAATCCATGTTGACCGGTGAACCGATGCCGGTTGAGAAGCATGAAGGTGATGAAGTGGTTGCTGGCTCGATCAATAAAAATGGCTCCATTATTTTTAAAGCCACTCATGTTGGTAAGGACACGGCGCTCGCGCAAATTATCAAGATGGTCAAGCGTGCGCAAAATTCAAAACCACCTATTGGCCGATTGGCTGATGTAATCTCCGCTTATTTTGTACCGGTTGTGATGATTGTGGCGGTTGTCAGCGCATTGGTGTGGTTGAACGTTGGGCCTGAACCGGCCGTTGCGTTTGCCATTGTTTCGGCAACTACTGTACTGATTATTGCTTGCCCTTGTGCCCTCGGCTTGGCTACTCCGATGTCAGTGATGGTCGGTGTGGGTAAGGCTGCAGAAGCGGGCGTGCTGATTCGTAATGGAGAAGCGTTGCAAACGGCCTCTAAAATTACCGCGATGATCCTTGATAAAACCGGCACCATTACGCTGGGAGCACCCAAAGTCACCAATATTCATTTAATAAATGCATCTGATGATGAAGATGAGGTGCTTCAACTAGCGGCCAGTCTGGAAGCAGGTTCAGAGCATCCATTAGCCCTATCTATAGTTGAATCAGCCGCCGAACGCGGATTAATGCCTGAGAAAGTTGAAAATTTTGCTGCTATTTCAGGGCATGGTGTGGAAGGGGTGGTAGGAGACCTTTCTTTACTTTTCGGTAATGAAAAGTTGATGCACGATAAAAATATTACCGTTGATGCTGCTGCGGTTGAAATTGCCCAGCAAATGGCAGCGGAGGCCAAAACGCCGATGTACTTTGTAATTGATGGGAGTCTAGCTGCTGTTATCGCGGTGGCAGACCCGATTAAAGAAGACTCAATCTCGGCTATTAAACGATTACAGCAAAACGGTATTCGTGTGGTGATGTTGACGGGTGATAACCGAGCAACAGCAGAAGCTGTGGCAAAAAAGGTAGGGATTACAGAGTTTTTTGCCGAAGTATTGCCAGAAGATAAAGCCAAAAAAGTAGCAGAGTTACAAAAGCAAAATGAAACTGTTGGCATGACTGGCGATGGTATTAACGATGCGCCGGCATTGGCTTTAGCAGATGTTGGCTTTGCCATCGGTACGGGTACCGATGTTGCTATAGAAAGTGCCGATATCACGCTAATGAGAGGCTCCTTACATGGTTTGGCGGATGCGATAGCGGTAAGTAAAGCCACGTTACGCAATATCAAACAGAATTTATTTGGTGCCTTTATCTATAACGTGGCGGGTGTACCTTTCGCAGCAGGTGTGCTTTATCCCATTTTTGGCATTTTATTAAATCCCGTTATTGCCGGTGCAGCGATGGCTTTGTCTTCACTTACCGTGGTGAGTAATGCTAATCGTCTGCGTTTATTTAAACCACAAGAACATTAAAAGGAGTACGTAAGCATGTTAATTATCAATATATTGGGTGTGCTACTGATTGCTCTCATTGTGTGGTGGTTTTGGTTATATAAACCCAAAGAAGTGAGTATTTCGGAGCAAGGTATCACCGTGCTCGTTGAGAATGGTACATACCAACCTTCTAGACTAAAGGTTGCATCAGGCCAACAGGTCAATATTCAGTTCTTGCGAAAGGATGCATCGCCTTGTGCAGAAATGGTGTTGTTTCCTGATTTTAATATCAGTGAAGAATTACCACTTAAAAAGATGAAGTCCATCATTTTGCCAGCAATGGATAAAGGTGAATACGCCTTCCACTGCCAGATGCAGATGTATAAGGGCACATTGATAGTAGAGTAGAGTAATGTTTTTTATGTGAGGTTGATAAGAGAAATAAAGGATATATGGATTAATAATGATTTCAAACTCTGGTGATGGATATCGTGAGAAAATGAAAGGCGCCCATGAGGGGTGCGGTGGCTTGGAATATAGCCATATTTTAAAAAAAGTAAGGATAAGACAATGAAAAAATTATTTGTGACAATTATAGGCGTGTTTTTAATGAATATTTCTTTGGTGGCCGTTGCTGATAAGATGGATAAGCACGAGGATCAGGAAAACTCTAGCTCTGAACAGGCTGAAGAAGCAAAGGCAGTTTTGCATGATCATAGAAAGCAAAAAGGCTTATCTTCCGCGCCCACTAAAAAAGTTATGCCAACGGGTGAAGACGCAGATGTAGAGAAAAAAGCAGAAGGGCATGACCATAAGGAAGAGCATAAGTAGTAAGTCATTTGGAATTATGTAGGAAAGTGCTTGGTTAATCGCCAAGCATTTTCCAAAGTTTCATTTATACATTTATAAATCTATAAATCTATAAAGGAGAGAGTTGATGAAAACTTATAAATTGAGTGCAAATAATATCAATAGGGCTTTGTAAGCTCGGTGTTGAGTAATATTGCTATAGCTGCACCAAAGACGAATACGCCTTTCACTGCCAGATGCAGATGTACCGTGGCACGTTGTTGGTCGATTAATATATTTTATATAGGAGTTTGATATGCCGATTAAAAAAATAACCGCGATCATTGATGAATTACAGTGGGTTAAGGTTGAAAAAGCACTTGAAGTACACGGTGTAACAGGATTTACCGTACATGCAGTCAAAGGGCGCGGCAACTATAGCAATACGTACTCAAAAGACCATTTAGTTGATCATGTTCAAATTGTGATTTACACCGGTGATAAGCATGCCCGCCGTATTGCAACATTAATTATGCAGACGGCCGATGTTGGTGCCGAGAGTGAAGGGCTCGTAGAAATCACATCGGTCGATGAGTTGTTCTGGGTACATGAACAATCCCTTGCCGTTGCAAGTGAATTTAAGTACTTCGAGGTGAGTCGTGGCGAATAAACAACGGTCTTTCTGGCTTACATCGAATGGACTTGCATCTATCGTGATGATAGGGGTGGCCAGTTTTTTTGTCTTATCCGGGGCTGAACCGAAAATAGAATACTCTTGCTGTCTGAAAAAGCGTGAGCTGATGCTTGGATCCCGATATGAACTATCCAGTAATCTGTCTGTCTTAACTGGGACATCCCTGATTCCTTATTCCGGTATTTCTCGAATCCGGCATCGGAAAAGGAATCTTGGCGCATGAGGTTTAACTCGTTATCGGGACTGGATCCATTATAAATGAACGTCGGAATTAATCAGAGTAGCCTTAAAAGAATAAGTGGATTTATTGCCGCCGGAGGAATGGCAACCCTTTTCCATTGGGCGGCCATGTCCGGCCTGGTTCTGCTTGGCATGGCCCCCGTAGCAGCCACCTTTTCTGGAAGCGTTGTAGGAGCGGTTACCAACTACTGGTTGCAGCGAACTTTGGCCTTTCCAAACGCACGCCCACACATCCAGGCCATCTGGCGATATGCCTTTTCCTGTTCACTCGCAGCTCTCCTGAACGTTCTGATCTTTTTAGTCCTGCATCAACTGTTTGAAATCTCTGTTGTGCCTGCTCAGCTTCTAACCACTGCGGCTGTCGCTGTATTTAACTATGTTGTCTACCAAAGGCTGGTATTTCATGAACAAACCTCTTGAGACTTCCCGTGCGCCGAATGAATCAGAGCTGCTTTCCCTGGTGGTTCCGGTGTTCAATGAGCGTTCGATGCTTCCCCTATTCTTTGAGCATGTATTGCCGATCCTTGCGAGCCTCGATATTCGCTCGGAGATCGTGGTTGTGGACGATGGTAGCGAGGATGGCAGTGCCGAATTTGTTAGGACTTTCATTAAAAGGAAATCGAGCATCCGTCTCGTCAAGCTAAGCCGCAACTTTGGCAAAGAGGCAGCGGTAACAGCAGGGCTGGAGCATGCCAAGGGGGATGCGGTGATCGTTCTGGATGCGGACCTTCAGGATCCACCTGAATACATTCCCGAGATGGTCAGGAGTTGGAAGTCCGGCTTTGATGTCGTTCTGATGCAACGTCGATCACGTGTAGGCGAGAGTTTTCTCAAGCGCTGGAGTGCGCACCTTTTCTATCGCTTGCTGAATAAGACCAGTCGCACTGAAATCCCGGTCGACACGGGTGATTTCCGATTGATGAGCAGGCGGGCAGTTGATGCCCTTCTCCGGTTAGGAGAGCGCAACCGCTACATGAAGGGACTCTTTGCCTGGGTTGGTATGCCAACGACGATCATCGAATACGACCGGGCATTGAGAGTGGCTGGCGAGAGTAAGTGGGACTACCCGGGCCTGGTCGGCCTGGCCCTTGAAGGCCTGACTTCCTTCTCAGTGTCACCTCTCAGATGGGCAACGCTTGTCGGCTTGCTGGCCGCCTCCGTTGGTGGATTGTTCGGTGTCTGGATTGTAGCGAAGGCAATAATGCTCGGCGATCCGACTGGCGGCTACCCATCGTTAATCGCCCTCATCAGTTTTCTGGGCGGCATACAACTGGTGAGCGTTGGTATCGTTGGTGAGTATGTGGGCAAAACCTACATCGAATCGAAACAGCGACCACTGTATCTGACCGAAGAAGTGGTCGAGAACAAAGAGGTATCAAGCCGATGACCAAATCAGCAACTTCAGAGGCGTCAAGAATGATAAAGCGATTTGAGCCCTGGTTCTGGGTACTGGCTGCCGTATTGTTCAGTCGCGTTATCGGAATGACGCTGTTACCCTTCATGGATACAACGGAGCCCCGATACGCTGAAATCGCTCGGTTAATGGCTGAATCCGGGGACTGGATAACGCCCTGGTTTGAACCCGGCGTTCCGTTCTGGGGGAAGCCTCCCCTGTCATTCTGGGCTCAAGCGGCCTCTCTAAAGATATTTGGACTGTCTGAATTCTCATTGCGGCTACCGGCATGGTTCGCCACGATTGGAATCGTATGGCTGACGTGGTGCCTCGCAAATCATGCGCGAGGTGCTGCGGTCGCTCGGTGGTCTACTCTTGTGCTTTCCACGATGGGACTCACTTATATCAGTGCTGGCGCAGTCATGACGGATACATTCCTGGTTTTTGGAACGACCCTCTCTCTGGTGAGCATGTGGTTCGTGCTTTCGGGCCGGTCTGACTATTGGCGCTGGTGGTTTTTCGTGGGCCTGGCTATCGGCTTGTTGTCAAAGGGACCGTTGGCTGTTGTATTGACCGTTACCCCCCTGGTGCTATGGGCTGCTATTTTCAGGCAGCAGTTACAACCGTTAAAAAAATTACCCTGGCTTCTTGGCTCACTTCTGACACTGGCGATTGCCGTGCCATGGTACGTGCTCGCTGAATTGAAAACGCCCGGGTTCCTCAACTATTTCATCATTGGCGAACACTTTAGCCGGTTTCTGGACCCCGGGTGGGCTGGCGATTTGTACGGTAGTGCCCATGACCGGCCCAAGGGCATGATCTGGATATTCTGGCTTTGGGCTTCATTCCCCTGGGGTATCATTGGCTTGGTTGGCTTTGGCCTTGCGGCGGCGCGAGGCAAAACAAAGGATATATTCACTGGTGCTGTTCAAGACGCCTCAACGCTGTATCTGTTGTTTTGTGCGATAACGCCAATGCTGTTCTTTACCCTGGCAGGCAACACGCTCTGGACTTACATACTTCCTTCTCTGCCGTTCTCGGCCATTCTGATTGCCGGATGGGTGTCGCAGCTCAATTTACGTCCCTGGTCCAGAATCAGGTCGGGTGCTGTATTACTTGCACCCGTTCTCATTACCCTTTTTGTGTTCATAGGTGTGAGCGGAGTCATTCCACTAAAAACCGAGAAACAATTGATAGGCCGGTATGAGAGCATTCAGCAAGCGGGAGACGGTACAATCTTTTACATTGGCAAGATGCCATTTTCCGCACGTTTTTATTCGTTGGGCGACGCTGTCGAAATCACCTCCACAGAATTCGACAGTCTGCTGGACGCTGACGGGTACGCCAGGGTCTTTGCCGCAATTCCAAACGATGCGGTAGATAAGGTTCTTGGTCCGCGGGCCACTGACGCTCAGAAGTTGGGGGAGAACGAACGGTACCAGCTATTCTCGATCGATCTTCCGCCAACAGACAGCCAGAATGACCCCGTTGATTCTGAATTAAACTCGAAGAATGATTAATGACGCAGCTGATTACTGCTAAAACTGAGTCTTTGAAGGCCGGATTTTCAAGATGGCTGGCCTTTTGGCAGTGATCTAGTCCGGAAATGGCAGTAAAATCAGAATCCTGGCTCCTCCGTTTTTTACTGGTGGAACACCGACAACATTTATTCCAGTGGTTGCCGTTTTTGCTTCTAGCGTTATGTCCGCTGATGCATGTGTTTATGCATGGAGGTCATGGCGGACACGGTGGTCATAAACATCGTGATACTGGTGAGTCGAAGGACGCGGAAGAAGAGGCTTATCGTCGGGGTGTTGAGGAAGGTAAGAAACAATCTGATCCGCAACCTCGTAAGGAGAATGACCATGCACGGTGAATCAGGTTATGGGCTTTGGATGTTGGTGTTATTGAACTCTGCGATTTTCATCTTCTTTGCCTTCAGTTGTTTTTCCCTAACAAATCTCAGTGGAAAGGTTTTATTGCGCAATCCAAAGCATTTTGATGAAAGTGGCTCACCGATTGAGGACTGTATTTATTACTTAAGCAAGGAGAAATTTTATGACTGAAAAAAAAGATAATAAAAGTATTGAGCAACCTGTGTCACATGGTTGCTGTGGTGGTTCTGAGAAACAAGAGAAGGTGGAGGTAAAAAAAGAATCCAAGCCATGTTGTTGTACAGAAAAAAACGAGGAAGATCATTTGAAGGACGCTACATAGGGTTAATTATAAAACTAAGAGGGTAGTTATAATGGATCATTCAGGACACCAAAATAAATCAGATTACAAAGAAAACAGCCTGACACTTGTAGGCGCTGTATCAATGGGCACAGGGGTTATGATTGGTGCGGGTATACTGGCGCTGACGGGACAGATCGCTGAACTGGCAGGGCCGTTATTTCCTCTCGCCTTTCTGGGTGCGGCCATAGTGACTGCTTTTAGCGCCTACTCTTATGTGAAAATGTCCAATGCTTATCCATCAGCTGGGGGCATCGCTATGTTTCTACAGAAAGCTTACGGCAAAGGAACGATAACAGCCGCAGGGGCGCTACTGATGGCTTTTTCTATGGTGATCAATGAAAGTCTAGTCGCTCGGACTTTTGGGGCGTATAGCGTACAATTATTTGATGCCGATGCCGCTAGCTGGGTCGTATCGTCTTTAGGAGTCGGTGTGCTGGTTTTTGCCTTCCTGATTAATATCTCCGGTAATCGCGCGGTGGGTCTGTTTTCTCTGATAATGGCAATCATCAAGATTGGAGGCATTGTGGCTTTTGCTATTGGTGGCTTGTGGCTTGCCGATTTTTCGTTTGAAAATACCGCCAGCAATATTGAAGAAATACCTGCTGGAGGGTTTGTGGCAGCAATGGCTCTTGCTATCTTGGCTTATAAAGGCTTCACCACGATTACTAATAGTGGCTCAGAGATAGTTGACCCGCATCGCAATGTGGGACGTGCCATCATCATCTCTATTGTTATTTGTGTGGTCATTTATTTCTTGGTTGCCATAGCGGTAGCTGGCAATCTCAGTTTGTCTGAAATTATTGCAGCAAAAGATTTTGCATTGGCAGAAGCCGCACGCCCAGCTTTTGGTGAATACGGCTTGTGGTTCATCGTGGCTCTAGCCATTGTTGCAACGGTTTCCGGTGTGATTGCTAGTATGTTCGCTGTGTCACGTATGCTTACTATGCTAACGGATATGAAGCTTGTGCCACACAGCCATTTTGGTATGCCGGGGGGCGTTCAGAAGCATGCACTGGTATACACCGTTACGATCGCTATTTTTCTGACGATATTTTTTGATTTGACGCGCATTGCTTCGCTAGGTGCTATTTTTTATTTGGTGATGGATATTGCTGTGCATTGGGGCGTATTTCGCTATTTACGTAAAGAGATTAATGCTAATGCCTTAATTCTTGTTTTAGCTATGATTTCTGATGTGGTCGTACTTGGTGCATTCCTGGTGATAAAAGCACAAACGGATATGATGGTGATCTATGTGGCAGTGATTGGAATTATTATTATTTTTGTTGGCGAAAGGCTTTTTCTCCATAAATACCAAATAAGGGATTAGCAATACCCTTTGTTTTGATAGAAATCAGCGTGATGGTTTGCTTTGAAGGTCGGTAGTGACTGTTTAAACCAATGTCTTATTTTTACTAAATTTGTTTACCCATAAAATGGCAACAACGATTATAAATACGCCACCCCATTGATACAGCGACAGTGATTCGGAAAAATATACCGAGCCAAGTATAAGGCCAAATATAGGAGTTAAGAAGCTAAATACATTTAACTTATATAAAGGAGCTTTATCCATTAACCAGAACCATAAGATATACGGTAATGCAGTCCCAAGGAGCGCAAGAGCCAGTAGAACCGATAAATAGCTCAAGTTAAGTGGGATTTGGTAATTGTCGGGCAAGTTAACAGTTAGTAAGCCAAGTGGTATAGCGCCAATTAATAACTGAAACCCTACTGTGTATAAGATGTCGGCTTTATTCGAAAGTTTCTTAAGGAGAACATTACTGATAGCTACTCCTGTTGCAGCTATAAGAATATAGAGGATACCGACAATCATCTGGCTGTTTTCGACTAAAACGGTCTCTACGCTGATGATTAGAATGCCGATAAAACCAGCGATAATACCAACGGCGGATGTCTTACTAAGGCGTTCGTCAAGGAAATACCAACCGAATACAGCAGCTATCATGGGCTGAGTGTTGGTGATTACAGTGGCTAGCCCCGGTGAAATCAAACTACCTGCATAGAACATACCCCAGAACCCAATGCTTGTTGCTGTAAGGCCAATGACGATGATATGTATCCATACCGTTAGTCCCTTTGGCATACTTCTTCCCAGAAGCTTCGCTAAAACAATAAGAATCATTCCGGCTAAGGCCGCTCTCAGAAAGGCTGTTAGCATGATAGGTGCGTAAGGTAGGCTTAAGGTAATTAATGGATAACAAATAGCCCAAAGTAGCATAGCCGTGGTAGCAACCAATGAAATTTTTAACATTTAGGAACCTTCTAATAATGTTTGGTAGGTGTTTTAAATATTTTTCCTCGTTGAAATGATCATTTGAGATTTCGCAAAAACCTTATGTCGGTATCTAAGGATTTGTTGCATGTACCTTTAATTTATAAACCACATCAAATCTTTAGAGTTAATAGGTATTTTTCTAAAATATCCACGGATTAAACAACACCAATCACACCGTCATCTTTTATAACTACTAGGTGAAGAGCCATTTTTAATGGCCATTAATTTGATGGCTTTTATAACCGATTGGTAAGGCCCAATTTCTATAACGGGCTCGGAACAGATCAACTATGCCTGCAGCTCATTAGATATCGAACGTTCAAGATTATGAAGTCGAACCAAGTCAAGAGTGCTCAACGTACCGACACACTGAGCGGCATTATCAACAATGGGTAAATATCGCCGCCTGCTTTTCTCATTACTTGCTCAAGAGTTTTAATAGTGCCTGTCATTATGTCTTCAATGACCATTGTCTTAACTCCTTGTCAATTTTAAAAGCCGAACACGTTTTAGATGAATAGCCCAGCACATGTGTACTGGGCCAATTTCATTAATTTAAGGTTATATTTTTAAACATCCCTGCCTCAAAATGTCCTGGAATATTACATGCAATCACAACTCCTGCTGTATTAAACTTCCACGTAAGAACTTCTGTCTTACCCGGCTCTATTGTTACGGTGCTGGCATCTTGATGAACCATTTTGGGCATTTTCTGCATCATTTCACGGTGTTTGGCTTGTTCTTGCTCATCACCAATGGAAAACTCATGAGGAATTCCCCCTTTGTTGGTAATAACAAACTTCACAACATCACCCGGTTTTATATATGGTGCTGGTGAAAACGCATAACGCATCGTATCGAATGCAGCTACGTTTATTAACATTGTCGCCTCTTGCTGAGCAGCAGGCCGCCCTACAGGACTTTCATCTTTATCATGCCCTTCAGCGTGACGCGTATACTTTTCAGAATACACTTGTTTAGCAGGCTTTTTATAGGAGTTCTCTGATCTACTAGAATGCCCACCGTGAGAACCACCTGCATAAGCAGGTGCTGATAAAACGAAACTTAATAATGCGACAAACAGTAGTCTAATCGGTAATGTCGAGTTTTCTTCAGTGTTGTTAATAAAATTTATAATCATCATATTTATCTATCCTTAGTTGTATTGTTTAATTAAAGTTATCTCTAGTAACTGCATTAGAACCACGCTCTAATACCCACTACAAATTGTGTATCCGCCTTATCTTCACCCGCCAACTTCGCTATATCAGCTGTTTTTCCATACTTACTCGTCCAATTGACACCAATATACGGTGCAAATTCGCGCTTTATTTCATAGCGAAGCCTTAACCCCAGTTCGACATCTGATAAACCAGATCCAACGCCCGTAACAAAACGACGACGTGACGAGTTTATGTTTCCCTGAGGGAATAGTTCTTTAAATACCATTGTGATCTCCTGATTATTGAGCCGAAAAGCACGACCCAACTCATTAAACTTTTACTGATTAGGCAAGTAACCAGTAAACCAGTTAAAAAAATCAGGAAATAATAGGGGGAGGTGAGTCTAAAGGAGCAAAGTAACTTAGGTAATTGCTTTCAAAAACAGCAAAAAAGTAGCGATTGATATTTTTCTTTAATACAGCGCTAGGCGTTAGGATAAAAGATGATGAGTGGAAACACTTATTACAATGGTTGTCACCACAATCTATGTCAGCAACAATATCTGTTGACGATAAATCACCCATAGAAGTAGAGCAACCAGACATGTCCATATTGCTCATATCATGAGAAGACATATCCATGTCACATGGTGACATATTTGCCATTGACCACACATTCTGCATGGGCAGAACAAGCATGCTTAAAACAAGCATACTGTAAACAATGATGTGATTTATATGTTTCATATATGTACCTTTTACTCCGATGCTAGCATCTTTGTCAATTAATTTTTTTAAAATACTTTTGGGGGTATCATCACAAAATTTGTACTGTTTTAATGCCATCTATTCAAGCTAGACTCGATAATCGACCGGTTTCTTGTCATAGCTTACTTGTCCCTAGATAAACGCAATTTTTGAAGGCAGAGATAAGCCATAGTTAATACACATTTCGTATTACTCAAGTCGTTTACGCTGCTTACGATTATCTCTGATGATCATGAGGATGGCTAAGATAACCATCATACTTTGAACTATTAAACCTTGGTAATTTGGATATATACCGAGCAATTCAATACTAGGTAAGGGAACAGGGTCTAACGGAATTTTGCCTGCTTCTTGTAAAGCAGAAATACCTTTGCCTGCAAAAACAACAGCTAATATAAACATAAATCCGCCACTAACCGCAAAGAATTGTCGAAGCGGTAGGCGGGTACTGTATTTCATAATCAACCATGCGAGTAGAATTAAAATTGTCGTGGCCACTATCAAGCCATATACAATCATGCTTTGACCATCTCCATTTGTTTGTACCCAGAGAGCCTGGTAAAACAGTACGCTCTCGAATACTTCACGATACACGGCAATAAAAGATAATGCGGCTATTCCCCATAACGTTTCTTTACTGAGTGCTTTTTTGATGCTGCTTTCTATAAAATGCTTCCACTGTGCAGCACTGGTTTTATTGTGCATCCAGAACCCCACATAAAACAGTACCAGAGCAGCTGTTATTGCAGCGACCCCCTCGGTTAATTCACGACTTGCACCACCTATTTCAATAAGCGTTGTAGAAACAACCCAGGTTAACCCGCCCATTAACAAGGCGACTACAAGTCCGCCATAAAGATAAGTAAGTCCCTCGCGTCTGCCAGTTTTTACCAAAAAAGCTGCTAATGCAGCTACAACTAATAGTGCCTCTAGGCCTTCACGCAGGATAATAACCATCGCACTTATGAAAGCAGTTTTTTCTGATAGCCTCGTTTTGCTTAGCGATGATCTCGCTGTTTCTAACAGGGTTTTTATGCTTGTAAACGCTGCATTTACAGCGGCTTCACCTTTTTGTTTGCGAATTAAGTTTCTGTAGTCAGTCATTTCTCCTTCAATTTGGCGGCGTAGGTCAGAGTCTATAGCATCTAGGCTGTTTTCAATCAGCTCAAAACCTTCTAGATAAGCATTAACTGCTAAGTCATACGCTTTATCAACTTCACCAGAACTATAGGCTAAGCGGCTGGCTTCTAACTCTTGAATACTAAAGTCAAGGGGTGAGCGGTTATTACTCACCAATGCTTCTGGGTGACGACGCAAATAGGCTAACGTTAAGACAGCATCACTACCAGACGATGCTTCAAGTTGCGCGGGTGTTAAGGTCGTTAATTGCTCTACAGTAGATAGTAAATGATGACCTTTTGACTCCCATAACGCAGAGCCCGCAGCGGCTTCTTCTTCCTGAACAGCTATTTGACCAATATAAAAAGCAAGTGACCAGCGCTCGTGTTCTGTTAACTGAGAGAATGCAGGCATACCAGTACCTGATACACCTTGAGTTATGGTGTTAAATAGGCCATAAAGGGTTCTCTCTCGGTAACGCTCACGGTCAAGAAAGTTAGTTGGCAATGGCTCTAAGGTTTGTGAAAGAGGGCCATCACCTTCTCCTTTCACACCGTGGCAAGCGATACAGTTTTTAGCATACAGCTGTTTGGCTATAACAAAATCGGGCTTTTTGAGCGGTATGATTTGAATATTATAGTTAGTAATAATTTGTTGATGCATGGTCGTTGTAAGTTCCGCTACAACACCGGGGTCGGCCTTAGAGTTAACCAGGGACTTCAACGTGGCTGCCTGCTCAATAAGGCTTTGTTCTGTTAGATTTAATCGATCAATGCTTTCTTGTATTGCTAAGACAAAATCCTGCATTTCGCGATACTCTTCAGGGTTAATAACCTGCTCATCCTTTATAGCCTCTCGATAATCGACACCGACATAGTCAATTAGCTGTAGTAATTTTTGAACAGGCATTGAAGCAAATGCCGAAAATGAAAGAGTCAATAACAACATAAAGAGGGCTGTTTTATTAAACATATTTACTAAAAACTGAGATTATAGAAGAAGGTAAATGATAATCATTATCATTTACTAAGTCAATAATGTATAATCACTTAAAAGATTTTGTTATAATTCGAAGCCCGTATCTGATAACATATTTAACATCTACTCTAAGATTAACCATATGACTAAACACTTAACCATATTGCTTCTAATACTCAGTACCCTGAGTTATAGCAGCGTATGGGCTATGGATAGTCATGACGATTTCGGTGTGCAAGAGTACGGTTCATCTCATCCAGCAGCTTCCCAAGACATTGAGTCGCGCCACAATTTAGATGACGATCACTGTTGTCATGCTGGCATTCATTTATTAGGTTTGTTTGAGTCCAATTTTGATATTGAGCCTTTAGCTGTACATTCGGCGGATACTCAATACTCTTTCTACATTTATTCGCACCATAATAGCCCCCCTCAGCGCCCCCCTCTCGTTTAATTTCTAAAAATCGATGGCTTTTGCCGTCATTCAATACGGTTTTATATAATAGGTAAGAGGATATCAAACCACTAAAATATTTTTTCATCGAGGTGGTCTACTGGTATTTTTAACGGGCATTGAACCTCTAGTCTTTCGAAGGGTTTAGCACTTACTAATATTGGGATTAAATCAAGTTCCGCCTATCAGCCTAGACAGTTTTCTTCTATTCCGAACATCATGAAGCTGATAGGCTAGATCACTGGTTCTTCATTGATCTATATTATGGTAAGAAAAGATAGCAGGGTACATAGTCGATCAATTTTGGAAAGAATTAGTGATGATGCAAAAACGACGGGGTTAACAAGGGTAGACTTTCTACTTGACCTATGTCGCGGACATAAGTGTATTATGATAATTAGCTTAGACAGCCTAGGCCAGAGTCTAATGCTTATGGTATTTCGTGATAACAAGGTAACGATCTAATTCAGGTGCGGGAACGGATAGGTTATCCGGCAACCGTTATTAACTAATCTAGGAGTTATCTAGTGATTGATACATTGAAGGGTAAAAAAGGGCTGGTTATTGGCATAGCCAATGAAGATTCTATCGCGTGGGGTTGCGCCAAAGCCTTTCATGATGCAGGTGCTGAGCTTGCCATTACTTATGTGCACCCCAAGACAGAAGCTTATTCACGTCCGCTGGCTGAAGAGTTGGACGTGCCAATCTTCATGCAGTGTGACGTTGAGAAAGAGGATGAGCTGGATGCTCTGTTTCAGAGAATAAACGAAGAATGGGGTGAGCTTGATTTTATGCTGCATTCCATTGCGTTCGCGCCGAAGCAGGATTTGGGAGGGCGTGTGACGGACTGCTCACGTGAAGGCTTTGCAAAGGCGATGGATATTTCCTGTCATTCGTTTATTCGTATGGCAAGAAAGGCTGAGCCGCTGATGAAGAATGGTGGATGTCTTTTGACAGTCAGTTATTACGGTGCAGAGAAGGTGGTTGATCACTATAATATTATGGGGCCGGTCAAAGCGGCCTTAGAGGCGTCCGTACGCTATCTTGCTGCAGAGTTAGGTAGTGGCGGCATACGTGTCAATTCGTTATCTCCAGGGCCAATCGCTACGCGTGCAGCAAGCGGCATCGGCCATTTTGATGCATTATTGGAGCAGGCAAAGCAAAAATCACCTGAGCACGCACTCGTATGCATAAATTGTGTGGGAGCATATGCGCGCTTCCTAGTGAGCGACGAAGCTCATCTGGTTACCGGTAGCAATGTCTATATCGATGCGGGCTTCAACATTATGGGAACGTAAATAGGTGAGAAGCACGAATCAATTTACATTTACAGCAAGGTTGAAAATCTCATGCTTGTACTATTCCTAATAAACAGTTTTATTATTGCCCTAGTAGTGATTGTAGTGCTTATTCACTATGAGTTTTTGTATAGGTTATCTATTATGATTCCCAAAATGAAAATAAAACACCGCTTCAGAATCGTTGTTAGTGTTTTTGGTGCGTTAGTCGCACATAGTATTGAGATATGGTTTTTTTCTCTTGCCTATTATTTGGTCCCTCAATTTCAGAACATGGGGTACTTAGAAGGCAACTTTAATGGATCATTAATGGATTGTGTTTATTTTTCATATACTACGTATACAACCTTAGGTTTTGGAGATATCGAACCACATGGTCATATAAGGCATCTTGTTGGGCTTGAATCTTTAACAGGTCTTTTATTAATAACTTGGACAGCTTCATTTTTATATTATGAAATGCAACGCTATTGGGATAGAGCTTGATCAAAGGGTATTCGATAATATTAGGAGGAGAACAGCCCTCGGTTGTCCCTAAGCATTGATACTTATAAATTATTAATAAGGTTCTGTTTTTAATATAGATGACAAGACATTTCTTATGTCCAATACCGTTTAGTATTGGACATAGGGAGATAGGCCTTATATACTCATAAAAACAATTTCTGGGTTAATCATGGCCATACACAAGCCTGTAGCACTGTATCCAACCTTTAAAGAACTTAAAGAGATTCCACTGGATGAATTTCCTGAGCTGTCATCTTTTCTAGCATCCGGCCCTGGTTGGCGTAAACAAAGCTGGTTGTGGGGACAAGAATTTTTATCCTACATTGATCGCAACAAATCTCAACACACCTATACACGTTTTCGATCTGAAATCGAAAAGTTCTTGTTATGGAGCTTCGTCATTAAAGAAAGTCCCTGTGATGAGTTTCGTAAAACGGATATTCTAGACTATGCTGATTTCTGTTGGAAACCACCACAAACCTGGATCAGTTTAACAAACCACGATAAGTTCCAGCCTAAGGGTGATGGCACTTATATACAAAATAAAGCCTGGTCGCCTTATCGGCTGGTTGTTTCTAAAGGCGATAGCTCTACGCCTGATAAGAAAAAGTACAGACCATCTCAGCAGACCTTAAGAGCCACCTTTACGGCCATTATTGCTTTTTATAAATACCTGATGGATGAGGAATATTGTGTTGGGAACCCGGCTCAATTAGCAAAAAAGGACTGTCGCCACTTTATCAAAGATGCTCAGGTTAAAGATGTAAAACGACTCTCTGAAGAACAATGGTTATTTCTACTAGAGACCGTAACGGCCATGGCAGACGATAATTCACGCTTTGAGCGTAATTTGTTCTTGATTGCTGCTTTAAAAACCCTCTTTTTAAGAATTTCTGAGTTTTCAGAACGTCCTGACTGGATACCCGTTATGGGCCACTTTTGGGAGGATACTGACAAAAATTGGTGGCTAAAAGTCTATGGTAAAGGCCGCAAATTACGTGATATCACCGTACCGTCAAGCTTTATGCCTTACCTAAAGCGCTACCGCTTGTATCGAGGTATGAGCAGTTTACCCTTAGATGGCGAAAAGCACCCGATCGTAGAAAAACTGCGTGGTAGTGGTGGTATGACAGCTCGCCAGTTATCTCGATTGGTACAAGAGGTCTTTGACCACGCATACGAAACGATGAAAAAGCAACAAGGCGAAGAAATAGCCCGCAAATTCAGAGAGGTCTCAACTCATTGGCTGCGCCATACAGGTGCGAGTTTAGAAATTGAACGAGGTCGCGCCCTAAAAGACTTGTCAGAGGATCTGGGTCATTCCAGCATGGCGACCACGGATACCGTGTATGTGCAGTCAGAGGACCGAAAACGTGCTGAAAGTGGGAAAAACCGAGAGGTATAATGATCAGTATATCAATTGGTTAAAGTGATCCTAGGGCTGTTTTTCTCCCAATATTGTCGGACACCGACAGTTGAAAATTAAGAGGATTAATGAATTTAGGACCTCACTTTATTAATTTTTAGTTAACGGGTTGTTTATTTAAATAAAGCCATTTAACAGGGACTACTCTTTTTTAATGTGAGAATTAGCGAGGTTATTTATTATCTGCTCGGCCAAGGTTACAGGCTTAAGACAAAGTTATGTCGAAACCCTTTGGTCACGTTTTGATTTTTGGCTTAAACGTGTAGCCTTTACGATATAAATGTTATGTTGTATCATAACTTTAATCGTATGGAGGGTCACTAGAATGAAGAATACATTACTTAAGTTCGTTAGCTTTAATCTAGTTTTCCTAAGCGCTGCAATACAGGCTGAGGAAGCAAGGACGAACTTAGATGCACATGTTCATGGCGTATCTGAGCTAATGGTAGTGTCCGAAGAGAATGCGCTTGAAATTCAATTTAAATCACCCGCTATGAACCTCGTTGGTTTTGAGCATCAGGCGAAATCATCAAAAGACCTTAAGGCGGTTGATAAAGCCGCTTCAACGCTTCGTCAACATGAGGCTCTTTTCTTAATGTCTGATGCCCATTGCAAGCTGATTAATATGTCTGTCGACCTATCCAAAATTATCGACATAGACCATCAGGATAATGATCATGACAGAAGTTCAAGTAACCATAAGCATGAACATAACGATAATGGGAAGCATCATGATGAGAACCACAGTGAAATAATGGTCACCTATAAATACCACTGTCAGGACAGCACTTCCCTGCCCTCAATAACCGTGAATTTATTTGAGTTTTTTACGGGTATTGAAGAAATAAACACCATGTGGATTAATCAAACAGGGCAAGGTGCGGTAACACTCCGACACAATAACCGTACTATTAACTTTTAGGCCACATTTATGGATAACACAGATAGCATCCTTCAATCTGCAGAACGTCATTGCAAAGATCACGGCACCCGATTGACGGAAAAAAGAAAGCTAGTTTTAACGGGGCTTATACAGTCTGAGATGGCTCTTTCCGCTTATGAATTAATCGCTGAGGTAAAGAAACAATACAATCAAGACCTTGCCGCCATGTCGGTTTATCGTATTTTAGATTTTCTAGAAAGTGAAAAACTGGTTCATAAGCTCAAATTAGCAAATAAGTACATCGCTTGCGAGCATATTAGCTGCGACCATGCTCATGGTGTGTCGCAATTTTTGATTTGCGGGCAATGTAATAAAGTTAAAGAAATCAACATTAAGCCAGCTACTATGGCGGAACTTCAAACGACCGTTGACAAAGCCGGATTCAAGCTTATAAGCCCCCAATTTGAAATGAACTGCATTTGTGCTGATTGTTTAGCACATACAGCATAACAACCTAGGAAACTATTAAATGAAAACAACACAAGTGATGACAGACAAACTAGCGATTGGTTTATCATTATTATGCACCTTCCATTGCTTAGCCCTACCGATTTTATTGGTTTTACTACCCAGTATTGCGGCACTGGGATTAGATAATGAGAACTTCCATCTAGGGGTACTGGGGATTTTCCCTCCTAAAAAGACATAATCCCCTGTAGGCCCCGTCT
>OJDW01000031.1_pt1 | contig 96520 bp, 76 predicted proteins | sample 1593131 | NCBI WGS metagenome assembly OJDW01 (sample SAMN05416874, study PRJEB24817) | seawater metagenome | isolation source: Sea water | place: Canada:Atlantic | collected 2013-11 | reverse complement strand
ACGAGATCATGCCTAGTCTCGTGGGCTCGGAGATGTGTATAAGAGACAGGGGTGGGGGCGGGATCGGGAGAGGAAGGGAGGGCCACGCCCCGGACTTGATCCGGGGCCGCGTTGACAGGGGCAATCGGTTCTGGTCCCGGATCAGGGTCCGGGGGCCCCGAAGGTTGCACCTTCGGGGGATATTTCAGGCGGCCCCGTTCGGTGATCGGGGCGGCGGCTGGATCGATCCCCTCCGCCCGGCAGATCATGTCGAGAAAAGACCCTGCGGGCGGCAGGCCGTCATGCTGGCCCCCCAGCGCGCGCTTGTTGGATGCCCACAGGTGCAACAGCGTGGTGTCGTGCGCGATGCGCCCCCAGGCGACATGCGCCGGTTGCAGGAACATCGCCTTTTCCTTGAAATGCACCGGATAGAACGCGCTGAGCGGCAAGGCCTGATCCTGCAGGCCATGCGCCTTGGCGAATGCGGTGATCGCCATTGGTCCCCAGACGCCCCACGGCATCTTTGAGACGTGCACCGGATCGTTTGCTGCCGCCCTCTCGCGGTATTCGGCCTGCATCTTGCGCGGCAGAAAGTCGGGAATGGGAAACCGGTCGGACATGAAGCTCAGCAGATCGCGTTGCAGGGCCGAGCCATGCTCCAGCCCCAGAACCGCGTTGTTGATCCGGGTGGGGCTTTCCAGTCCGAACACATGCCCGCCATTTGCCACGCAGGGATAATCGGGCGGGCGCACGCAATAGACGTCGGTATCGACCCAGATCGCGCCGGGACGCTTTTGCGTCATCACCACGCGGAACCAGTCGGCGAACAGGGCAAAGCTGTCCTTCTTTTCGTATTTGATGAAATCGTCGGTATCGATGATCTGGCGACCGTCGCGGATATCCACGCCCGGCGGCACGCCCGTGACTTCGCCGTAGGTATAAAGGGTGATGCCATGCCCGCGGCTGACAAAGGAGGCGAGGCAGACCTGTTCCAGCCAGCTCAACCGTCCGCCGATCCAGAGCGTTGCGATGGGTCGTGGGTCGGTCATGGGGCCTCGCTGACGATGTCGCACCAGACTATGCGTGCGCGCCGATCTTGCAAAGGAAACCTGCCTTGCAAAGGAAAGCCGCCTTGCAAAGGAAAGCCGCCGATAAAAGCGGGGGCAACCGTCCGGCAAGGCGGCGACCGGCGGTCAGGAGCGGGCGGGCAGACCGGCCGGGCGGCTTTTATCACGAACCGGCCCTGCGTGCATCGCGAAGCCGCTTCCATTGGGCGATCGCCTCTGCATGGCTGGGATACAGGCGTTCCCCCGGTTGCAATCCGGCCTGGATCGAGCGGGCGATCGCGTCCGGTGTCGGGGGGAACCACGCGGCGTCGGCGCTCAGAAACTGACCTGCGACCAGATCCGCGCGCAGCCGGTCGAAGTCGATCTGGCAGATCGCGCGATTGTCTGCCCTGTCGGGGGGCCAGTGCAGGGCCTCGATGGCATTGATGTAGCGAACAGGCTCAGGGTTCATGGCGGTCGTCTGGTTTCTGAGCAGCGGCGGAATTTCGGGGCGGCGCTGGATCACGGCAACGCGCTGACCGGGGCGCTTGACCAGGCCGAAGAAATGCTGCGCGGACCCTTCGGCAAAGACCAGCGTTTCGGCCTGCCTGTAGGCGTTGGTCTGCTCCGCAAGGCTGTGCGCCTCGGGGGCGTAGATCTCGAACCCATCGCGGCGCAACAGATCCTCGAGGTGATCCTCACATGCCGTCCGCCCAAATAACGGGCCCAAACGGGCGCGCGTGACATATAACTTGCGTCCCGCCACCATGTCCGGTGCCGTGGGCAGGCGAGTTTCGAGCCAGTCGCAAAAAGAGGGCGCAGCGTGCCCGTCATAGGTCTCTCCGAAAAGGTTGGGACACGTATAGGCATCTGTCAGCTGCATGTTCCCACGCACGAATATGGGTGTGTTGCGAAGGCCGAGCCAGCCCAGCAGGGCGTTGAGCGTATTGACCGTCTTTCGCGGCGCGCCCCTGCTCAGGAAAAGCAGTTTCGTTTCAGGCGGCAGCCTGTCGCACGCCCAAAGGCGACCCAGCGATTGCAGGATCGCAAACCCGAATTGATCGTTCGAAAGCCCGGCATAGAGAACGGGGCCCTGCGTCACGGGGCCGGCAGGTTCGCGCATCTGCGGCGGCAAATCGTCTATGTGCGACGCCATCGGTGCGCTGGTGAACGTCAGGGTGCGGTCATGGCAAAACCGGGCCGCCTGCCCGTCGGCACCGAAGATGTCCAGATACCGCTGGCGGCGCTTGGGGTGCGGTCCCTGCACGACGCGTGCAGGCCCCAGCTGATCGATGACGGGATCTGGAAAAACCATGACTGCCTTTCACCCGGCCGGGAGTTGCAAGATACATGCCGTGCACCGCCTGTCGCAGACAGGATGGGCACAGGGATATTGCCCGCGTGCGGCCCGGTAAAGGGTGAGATTCAGCGGGCCGGATTTCAGGTGGTTCGCGGTGCGCCCTGCCTTCGGCCATATGAACCGGTCCTAGCCTTGCCCCGCAGGCGGGGGTGCGGTGTGGTCGTCCTCGAACCCGGGGGGCACGCTGTCGGGGCCGTCCATGAAGATCTGCTTTCCGAACAATGCGTGCAGATGGGACAGCTTGCGCAGGCGCGGGCCGGTGATTTCGGTGTAGAGCGTCTCGTAATCGGGGCGCGCGCGCAATTCGCGGATGCGCGTGCGGTGCGCCTGAACGCTGGCATGGTGCTGGGCCGCGATATCGGGGTCGGCCATCAGTTTGTCCAGCTCGGCGCGCATCATCGGCAGGCGGTCGAGCATCCTGCGATCCTCAACCGCGTTGTTGTTCATGCGAAACCAGTAGTTCAGCCCCTGATCGCGGTCGACATGGTTGACCCGGCCCCGGTCGCGCTTGACCAGATAGCTTTCGGCCGAGCGCAGCGCGTAGTGGTTGAGGGTGACCAGATCGTAGCCATAGCTCTGCGTGGTTGAGCGCCAGCCCGTGCGTAACATCTCGTCGGGCATCTTTTCCCCCGATCCGTTGACCCAGTGGATCGTACCGATGCATTCAGGCCTGAGCCCCTTTGGCCGGTGTACGCCGAACTTCTTGTAATGGCCCAAGGGGCGAAACAGGGTCTTGATGCCCCAGGCCTGATGGGGCTTGCGGATAAACTCGGGGGCGCAGCGGGTGAATTGCCCGGTGATCGGGCGATCCTCGAACGGCCCGATGCCCGCATTGCCAAACAGCCGCCAGGTCATGGAAATCAGCGTCGCGTCCGGCACGGCGGCAAAGAGCGCGTCCAGCGTGCCATCGCCAGTGTGGATGTGGATGAACTCGTCCACATCCATGCAGATGATCCAGTCCGCGCGCGCGGCCATATCGCTGGTTTCCGCGTCTTGCAGCGCGGCGTGCTGGGGCTTGAGCTCGGTACTGCGGAACGGGTTGTCGCGGTGCTCGACCAGACCGCGCGCGGCCAGCATGTCCAGCAACGTATCCGTGCCGTCGGTACAGTCATTGGTGTAAATCAGAAAATCCGTGACGCCGATCGCCCGGTGATAGGCCAGCCATTCCAGGATGAACGGCCCTTCGTTCTTCATCGTCGTCACGACCATCACCCGCCGGGTTGCGGGATCGACAGGGCGCACGGCGGCAGGTTGCGCCAGATCGGGCAACGCCGGCGTCGCGCCGAAATGCGTCTGCATGAACCGTGCGAGCGGCGCGTCTGGCACCAGGCTGGATTTGGGGGCCAGCGCTGCGGACGGCTCGCCGGGATGCAGCACCGCCATGCAGCGCCGAAAGCCCGCCGCCGCGCTGAGCGGATCGGGCGACGCGCCCCCCACCCGAAAGGGCCGCAGCGCCGCATCGCGCATCGGCCCGTCAGGAGCCACGCACCAGACCGAGGACGCACCGCCGCCATCGAAGCTGATGCAGCCATGATCGGCATGGCTGGCGGGCTGTTCGGGGTCGCGCCGCTGCCACGGATAGACCGGCTGCCCGCGAAACCGCAGATAGGACGCTGAGGCCTCGGCCTGCTCGAACAGGGTCGCGGTTCCCGGTTCGGGCCCAGATTCAGGCCCAGATTCGGGAGGAGTCATCAGATCGGCGATTTCGCATGACAGCAGCGAGCGCACCCCGCAAAGGGCTGTCTGGCGCAAGGTCTCCAGCAGGCCGATTTCTTCAAGCGGGGCGTGGTAAATGTCGTGCGCATAGGTCCGCATCGCCTTTCCCGGCCCGTCGGGCGCAAAGAACTGCGACGACCGTGGGGGGGTTTCCGGTTGGCCGGTCGCGGCATTGATCTGCACCAGCAGAGCCCGCTCCAGCCCCGTGGTGTCGAGCGCGGCGCGCAATGCGTCCGTGTCCACGGCATGATCGGGGTGATGGCGCAGGATCAGGCACGCGGCCTGCGCACCCTGGGTCCGGCAATGAAACCGCGCCCAGTCCGCGACCTGTTCCGGCGTGACGCTGTCGCACAGCGCCATGATCGTGCGCAGACCGGCCAGATCGCGGACCGGCTTGCGCGGTGTCAGCGTCAGTGCGTGTCCGCCCCATTCCAGCGTCACCGGTCCCGGTCCGGGGGGCAGATCGAGGGTGAAGCCACCGGGCAGCGGCCTTGCCGTATCGTGCGGCGCAGCGGGCTGCCCTGCGCCGTGCGAGATGCGCAAGTCGGCCAGAAAGGGCGCGGCCTGCAGATGGCGCGGCGCGTAAACGCGCAGCCGGTCGCCCAAATCCACCAACCCCAGGCTGGCCAGCCGCCGCGCCGTGGGCAAATCGGGCGGATAGAGCGGTGCCCACCCCTGTGGTGCGTGCAGGATGTCAGGCGTATGGGTGGTGGTCGAACAGCTGGGCATTCAGGCCTTTTATCAGAAAGGATCGCGGGGGCGAGAGCTTTGCTGTATCGCAAGCGGACGTGGCCCCTTAAAACCACCGCCAAAAGAAGATATTTATGCGAATCTGAAGGGCGCGGCTCCTTCGTCCTTTCAGGCGCCCCTTCAGGGTTCCCCCAATACTCCCGCCGGAGGCTCCATGACCCTGACCTGTTTCAAAGCTTATGATGTGCGCGGACGGCTCGGCCACGATCTGGATGCGGGCATCGCGCGCGCCATCGGGCGGGGCTTCGCGGCGGCGCGCAGTCCCAAATCCGTGGTGATCGGGCGCGATGCGCGCAAAAGCTCGGCCGCGCTGGCCGATGCGCTGGCCCAAGGCCTGATCGCGGGCGGCGTGGATGTGCTCGACATCGGGCTGGCGGGCACCGAGGAGGTGTATTTCGCAACCGATCATCTGGGCGCCGATGGCGGCCTGTGTGTCACGGCCAGCCACAATCCCATCGACTATAACGGCATCAAGCTGGTGGGTGCGGGGGCGCGTCCGCTCAGCCCCGCTGATCTGGATGCGGTGCGCGTGGCATCGGACCAATCGCATCTCGATGCGGCCACCCCCGGCACGCGGGCCCCGGCCGATCCGCGGGCGGATTATGTGGCGCGGGTGCTCAGCTTTGTGCAGCCTGCCGCGCTCAAACCGCTCAGGGTGCTGGTGAACGCGGGCAACGGGGCGGCGGGGCCGACCTTTGACGCAATCGCGCAGGCGCTGGCGGATGCCGGCGCGCCGATAACATGGGTGCGGATGCACCACGAGCCGGACGCGACATTCCCCAACGGCATCCCCAATCCGCTGCTGGCCGAAAACCAGCCGGTGACCGGCAACGCGGTGGTGGCGCACGCATGCGATCTGGGGCTGGCCTGGGACGGCGATTTCGACCGCTGCTTCTTTTTCGACCATCAGGGGCGTTTCGTGCCCGGCGAATACATGGTCGGCCTGCTGGCCGCCGCGTTTCTGGACAGCAATCCCGGTGCCAAGATCGTGCACGATCCGCGCGTCACCTGGAACACCGTGGACATCGTGGCCGAGCGGGGCGGTCAGGCCGTGCAGGCGCGCACCGGGCACGCCTTCATGAAGGCGGTGATGCGCCAGCACGATGCGGTCTATGGCGGCGAGATGTCGGCCCATCACTATTTCCGCAATTTCATGTATTGCGACAGCGGCATGATCCCCGCGCTGCTGGTGATCGCGCATATCTCAGCCACAGGCCGCGGCCTGGCCGATCTGGTGGCAGCACGGCGGGCGGCGTTTCCATCCTCGGGCGAGATCAACTTCAAGGTGGAGGACGCGGATGCCGCCACCGCGCGGGTGCTGGCGGTGTTCGAGGGGACCGAGACCCGCCGGGATGAGCAGGACGGAATCTCCCTCGAATTTGACGACTGGCGCTTCAACCTGCGCCGCTCCAACACCGAGCCATTGTTGCGCCTGAACGTCGAGACGCGCGGCGACCCCGATCTGCTGGCCACAAAGGTCGCACAGCTGGAGGCGCTGATCCGGGGCTAGCGCGCTTCACTCCTCCGACATTGTTCACAGGTGGGTTGGTACGGCAGATCCGATGCGATTATCGCGGTCCGTTCCCGGTTGTGATGGGTGCCCATGACGCATGAAGGACAGTCCTGCGGGGACTGGAAAACGCATCGAGATGCGATACAAGCAAACCGTCGTGATCACCGTTTGAACGATCAGGACCACATGGCTGTCGAGGGTCCAGCGCCCCCAGGTCGCGGATCGTTCTGTCATGGCGGTCTGCATTGGACTAGCGTCGGGCGAGGGAATTGAATTTGGGGAAACGCTGTGATCCGCTTGCTTACACCTGAGGTTCCGCCTGCGACCGACTGGCTTTCCTATCTGGATGAAAGCTACGAGACAGGGATATTCTCCAATTTCGGGCCGAACGCCCGTGCCTTGGCGCGTGAGATGGCCGATGGGGTCGAGGGCGGGCGCCATGCCTGCATGACCTCCTCCGCGACCACGGGGTTGAGTGCGGTTTTGCTGGCGCTCGGTATCCGGGGCAAGGTGGGCGTGCCGTCCTTTACCTTTCCCGCAACCGCCAGCGCTGTGTTTCAGGCCGGCGCCACGCCCGAGGGGCTGGAAGTGGATCCCGACACATGGGAGCTGGATATAGCCGCACTCGACGCCCGCCTGGCCCAAGGTGGGATCGCGGCGGTGATCCATGTGCGGTCCTTTGGGTATTGCCGCTCGCTTGATGCGGTTGAGCAGGTGTGCGCCCGCCATGACGTGCCGATGATCGTGGATGCCGCGGCGGCCTATGGCGGGGTCGAGCCGGACGGGCGCCCTGTTGGGCTGCGCGGCGTGGCGGAGGTGATGTCGCTGCATGCAACCAAGCCGCTTGCCGCCGGGGAGGGGGGCGTCGTCCTGGCGCAGCCCGAGCTGATCGGCGAGGTCGAGAAGGCGATCAACTTTTCTCTCGCAGGCGGGGCCGCCGCCGATCGCTGGGGCCTCAACGCCAAGATGAGTGAATTTTCCGCCGCTGTGGGGCGCGCTGCACTGGTGCGGTTGCCGCAGGTCATGGCCGCGCGACAGGCACAGGCCGCCTTATGGGCGACACTTCTCTCGGATATCGACGGCGTGGTGCTGCCCCGAGGGCACGGCACGCCCCCCTGGCAACTCTATGCGTTTCGCCTGCCGGGCCGCGATGCGCAAACCGTTCAGCAAGCGCTTGCCCGCGCGGGGGCGCAAAGCCGGGTTTACTACAGCCCGACCGTTGCATCCCGCTGGCGCGATGCCGCGGCCTGCCCGGTTGCCGATGCGCTGTCGCACGATATGCTGTCCCTGCCCATGGGCCGGCACCTGACGTCCGACGACCAACACCGCGTGGCGGGGTGGCTGGCGGATATTCTGGCGGATGTCCCGGTGTGCGAAAGCACGGCGCCATGAGCGGCGAAAATCCCTTCGATGCAGGATATTGCGAAACTGCGGACCTGCGCGAACTGGGCTTTGCCGATGTGGGGGAAAATGTCCGCATTTCGCGGGGCTGCAACATCGTGGGTCTGGAAAATATTTCGATCGGCTCACATGTCCGCATCGATTTCGCGACGACGATCATTGCGGGGGCCGCGGGGCTGCGGATCGGCAGCTATGTCCATATCGGCGCCTATGGCTACCTGTCAGCCGGGGCGGGCATCACGATCGGAAACTTCGCCAATCTGTCGCAACGTGTCTCGCTCTATACTGCCAACGATACATATCAGGGCGGGTGCTTCACCAATCCGATGATCCCGGCCGAATATACGGATATCATCCGCGGGCCGATACATCTGGGCGCGCATGTCTTGCTGGGCAGTGGCACGCTGGTCCTGCCGCAGACCACGATCGGAGACGGCGCATCGGTCGGGGCATTGTCGCTGGTGCGCGAGGACCTCGATCCGTGGACGATCTATGCCGGGATCCCGGCGCGGCGTCGCGGTCCGCGTGCGCGGATCGATCCGGATGGCCAGATCGCCACCCGTCTGCTGAACCAGGAGCCGCCCCGTGTCCGCTGAGCTCTCCCCCCGGTTTGCGTGTCCTGAACAGGCGCGCGGGATCGCATTCCTGCACATGGGAATGCCCAAGACCGGATCGAGCGCGATGCAGTCTCAGTTCATGGCCAATGCGGCGCATCTGGCGCGTCAAGGTATCGCTTTCCCGTTCCGCGCGCCCGAGGCCCGCTCGATGCAACGCGGTGCAACCTTGGGCAACGCGCCGATGCTGGCGGATTATCCGCGCCCGCGACGGTTTCGACGCGGCTACCGAGAGGCGCTGGATGTCCTGCTGGCCGAAGCCTGCCCGAATGTGCTGCTGAGCAGCGAAATGTTCTGGTATACCTCGCCCACAGCCTTTGCGCAGGTGGTCGCCCATATTCGCAGCCACGCCTTGCATCCGGCCGCGATCCTCTACCTTCGCGCGCAGACGTCCTATCTGCCTGCGATCTGGTTTACCGACATCCTGTATGCCGGGGAAAGTCGCAGCCTGTCCGATTATGTCCTGGCGCAGATCGACAGCGGAACGCTGCTTTATCACGCGCGTGTGGCGCGGCTGGTGGCGCTGCTGGGGCGCGATGCGGTGGAGGTCCGGCTCTATGATCGCCGCACCCTGAGAGGCGCGCGCACCGAGTTGGATTTTGCGGCACTGCTGGGGATCGATACGGGATGTTTTGAGGGCGCGGTAGCGGACGCTGTTTCCAACCCGACGCCCGATTACGAGGTGATCGAACGTTTGCGCGCCCTGCCGGCAGATGTTCGGCTCAAACAGTATCGCGCGGTGATGCGTGCCCACCCCGATTCCAGCGGCCTCAATTCTACCGACCCCGCCCGCAAACTGCGCCTGCCTGCATCACTGCACGCACGCGTCGCGGCACATGTCGTCCGCGATAACAGCGCGCTGAGCAGGGACTATCTGGCTGGCACACCGCTGATCTGCCCGCCTGCGCCACAAAACGAAATCCACCGGTTGCACCCTGTCGGACAGCCCGGACCCGACGCATCACCAACACGACCCAAAGGATCTGTCGATGACTGAAACGCATCTTGCCCTGCCTGCGGGCATGGACCCGGGCGCCCTGCGTGCAGCATATCCCGCCCATCTCACCCGATGTGCCGGATATCTGGAGACGCTCAAGCCGCGCAAGCGCATGGCGCGCACGAATGCAGGGTTCCACCATGATGCCGCGGTTGTGGCGGGCTTTCTCGCCGCAGCGCACGATCCTGCGCCGCGCCTGCTGGAGATAGGCGTCTGGAAAGGGGCGACGTTGAGTTACGCGCTTCAGACCGCAGGGGCACAGGCGCAGGCCACCGGGCTGGACGTCTTTCAATTCCGCCATCAGGACACCGAAACCCGGCACATCATCGCTTCGCAAGGGCTGGAGGACCGCGTGACGCTGCACAAGGGCTTCTCGCAAAACATTCCGCGCGATTTACTGCGACAGGGACCGATCTTTGATGTGGTGCATATCGACGGGTCCCACACGTTCGACGACGCCGCGCGCGACATTCTGATCTACAGCAATTTCTGCAAACCGGGCGGCTGGATCATCGTGGATGATTATCTGGACGCGGAGTTCTCACCCGAGGTCCGCCCGTCGGTCGATCTGTTGTGCGAGCGGGGATTTGTCTCCGGGTCCAATCGCGGTGTGATCGAGGGGTTCTCCAATTACTGCATTCAAAAGCCTGCGGACACCCATCCATGACCGCGCCGCGCGTCGATGTGGTGATTGCCAGCTACAATCATGCACCCTATCTGCGCCAGGCGATCGACAGCGTGCTTGCCAGCGATGTGCCGCTGCATGTGTGGGTCGTGGACGACGGGTCCACCGATGGCAGCCGCGAGATGCTGGACGCGCTGGATGATCCGCGTGTGACGGTCGCGATGAACCCGGACAATATCGGGGCAGGGGCGACGTTCAACCGGGGGTTCGCGATGGGGCAGGCCCCCTTTGTGGCGATCTGCAATTCCGACGATATGTGGCGGCCCGAAAAGCTGTCGCGCCAGCTGACGGCGATCGGAGATTCCCCAACGCGCGACAAGATCGCCTTTACCCTGGCCGAGCATATCGGCCCCGACGGCGGGCCGGTGCCCGAAGGGTTGGCGCGCTACCCGGCTGATATGTTCCTGAGTGTCGAGTGGGATAGATATCTCTGGCTCAATCAGCTTTTGTTGCGGGAAAATCGCCTGTGCACACCCTCGGCCCTGATCCCGCGTGACATTTTGGAGATTGCGGGCGGGTACAACAATATTTTTCGGCATCTGCCCGATCAGGAGCTGTGGACCAGGTTGTTCCAGCACGCCGATCCGGTGATCGTGCCCGACCCCCTGGTGCAGTTTCGCTTTCATGGCAACAATACGAGCACGCAAGACAGCCAGTCCGGGTTCAAGCGTCGCAGCAAGAAACGCGCAATGTCATGGGAAAAGCACTACACCCTGCGCCGTTTCGTGACCGAAGCCAGTGACGACACGTTTGCCCGCACTTTTTTGAAGGATGCGTATCGTCCCGAGGTCGGCATGCTGCGGCAGAAATTCGATTTCCTGATCGGACTGGACGCGCCGCATGCGGTCAAGATCGCCATGGACCACGTCGGGGATGTCTTGAGCCGCGACGGGGATCAGCCGGATTTCACGGCCCTCGACTTTCAGAGGATCTGTTCGGTGCGCACTCTGGCAATCTGATCGGTGTGCTACCAATGCTCGCCCAGGACCTCCAGAATGCCGTGTATCGCGTATTTTCGCGCCAGCTTTTCGAAGAGATATCCATCGCTGTCGCGGTGGGTGTCGCTCCACCCCCCCTCGGCCAGCCATAGATCGCGCCGCATCACAAACTGCATTGCGTCGATGTTTCCATGTGTGACGGGTATGCCTGAAAGCAAAACAGACATGTCCCGCGCATGGTCCCCTCTGATCCTGAGGGTCGAATTCTTCACGGCGGCGACACCAACGAGAATGATCGGAAATATTACGATCTGCTTTGTGGTGACGACTTTCTTTCCCGCGATCAGCGTAGGTGACGTGTCGTTTATCTTATCGGCGATGGTCTCAAGGGCGTTGTCATAAAACACATTGTCCGCATTGGTGTGAATGATCCATTCCCCCCGTGCCTGCCGGATGCCCCTGTCGCGATTGGTGTGACCCCAGACATTTTCGCGCGCATCCGTGGCGAAGAACCGGATGTTTTGCGCAAGCGCCATATCGGCGAGATCTTCCTCATATGGTGTGGTCTTGGGCCCGTCGTGATAGATCAGGAGCTCGAAGTTCTGAAAGCTTTGGCGCGAAAAGCATGCAACCGCGCGTCGCAGCTCCTCGCGCGGGACGGACGCGTCGTAATCGACCATTATGACGGTGAACAGAAAGGTCTCGTCGCTCATATCGGGGGCTCTCAAGGCTGGCTCGGTTGGGCGGACAGTTGGAATGGGGGCAACTGACCTGCACGCTAATGGCCCACATCCCACCTGTTTCGCAGCATCATGCCTTTTTCATATTTGCTGACAATGCATCCACCAGGTCGCTCAGCTCGGGGTCGAGCCTGATCGATCCGGCCTTGCGCGTGTGCCAGTCCACGGCCTGGGCGTGCAGGTCGGCGATTTTTGCGTCGCTCTTGATCTCTGCGGTTATGGCGTTCGCATCGCGCGCGTAGCGGTTGATCGAAATATCCCGCTCATCGTTCAGATTGAACCGGTTCCAGTAGTCCATGCCCAGAACATGGTGGGAGTGGTTTGCGCGCCCGCGCGCCCGTTTCACCAGAAAGCTGTCCATGGAGCGCAGGGCGTAGTGATTGACCTGCGCATGCTCGAACAGTGGAGGATTGGCGGTGCGCGCGCCATTCACCACATAATCGGCCCCCCCGGGCAGGACCCATTTGATGTCTGCCTCCTGTCCGGCCAGGGGCACGGGCGCATGCAGCCCCATGCGCTGAAACTTGTGCTGGTTTGTGTAGAGGGATTTCACGAACTTGCCGGTATTGGGCCGTTCGTGCGCGTCCCATTCAAACTCGCCCTTGGTGAATTGCTGCGTGACACTCTTGTCCTTGAAGCGCTTGAGCCCGTTGGGCCCGAAGATACGCCAGGGGATCGAGATGACGTCGGCCTGCGCGTCGGTTTCGCGGACCAGATCCTGCACCGACCCGTCTGCGATGTGGATGTTCAAATACTCGTCCACATCGCAGACAAAGACCCATTTCGCGTCCATGACGATATCATAGCGCCGCGAGGCCTGGCGCAGGGCCGAGCGATGGATGCCGCCGCCGCGCACGATGGTGGGGTGATGCGTGACCAGTCCCATCTCCTGCAAGCGCTGCAAGATCTCGACCGTCTGATCGGTGCAATCGTTCGTGCAAACCAGAATATCGTCGAAGCCCAGAGCCTTGTAGTGCGCCACCCAGTCGATAATGTAGGGGGCCTCGTTCTTCATGGTCGAGACAACGGTGTATTTATCTTGGCTCATGCAGTGTCCCATAAGGCAGGTAAAGCGGGATCGGACGCTTTTGGCAGCTTTATAGGCTGTGTTGCCCTGGCTCAAGAATTATGCGCGATTACTTCTTGATATATAACGCTTGCACGCACGGAGCCGCGCCACCTTTCGACTCAGGCGCTGACGCGATGCCCTTAAATTTAGGCGCTGACGCGCCGGGCCGGATCGGATGCCTCCACCGGGACCAGGGCGCGCACCAGGTCGCGCATGTGCAGCAGGCCGACCTGCGCGCCGTCCTCCATCACGCGGTAGTTGAGGTTGGTGTCCCCCTCGGACAGCGCGATCACCCGTTCCAGGTTGGAATTGGCATCGACGTCGCCGGCGATGTTGGTGCCCGGATCGGTCGTCACCTCCATCACAGAACGCACGCGCAGCACGCGCGCGCGGTTGATGTCGGCGATGAAGTCCATGATGTAGGGATCGTTGGGATGCAGCAGGATCTCCTGCGGTTCACCCTGCTGGACGACGGCGCCGTCCTTGAGGATCACCAGATGATCCGCCAGCTTCAGCGCCTCATCCAGGTCATGCGTGATGAAGATGATGGTCTTGTGCAATTCGCGCTGCAATTCCAGAAGCAGGTCCTGCATATCGGTGCGGATCAGCGGGTCGAGCGCGGAAAACGCCTCATCCATCAGCATGATCTCACTGTCCGAGGCCAGCGCGCGCGCAATGCCCACGCGCTGCTGCATGCCGCCCGACAGCTGGTTGGGATAATGCCCGCCATAGCCGGACAGCCCGACCCGGTCGAGCCACTTTTGGCCTTCCTTGTCCGCCGCCTTGGCGTTTTCGCCGCGCACGCGCCGGGCCATGCCGGCATTTTCCAGAACCGTGCGGTGCGGAAACAGCGCGAATTTCTGGAAGACCATCGACATGGTGTTCTGGCGCAGGGCGTCCAGCTTGGTCGCGTCGTAGGCCAGCACGTCCTCGCCATTGACGAGGATCTCACCCGCGGTGGGTTCGATCAGACGGTTCAGGTGCCGGATCAGCGTGGATTTGCCCGACCCGGACAGACCCATGATGACCGTGATTTCACCCGCGCGGATATCGACGTTGATATCCTGCAAGCCCAGCACATGGCCGTGCTGTTCCAGCAATTCCGGCTTTCCCAGACCGCCGCGCACATGTTCCAGTGCGGCCTGCGGATCGGTGCCGAAGATCTTGTACAGGTTCCGGATCGAGACCTTGATGTTGTTTTGCTCTGTCATGGTCTCACTGCTCGCTCGAATTGATGCGGCCAAGCGCCGCCTTGGTGGCCCGGTCCAGCAGGACCGCCAGCAGCACGATACAGAAACCCGCCACCAGACCGACGCCCAGTTCCAGGTTGTTGATGCCGCGCAGGACCAGACGCCCCAGACCAGGAGCGGAGACGAGCGAGGCGATCACCACCATCGCCAGGCTCATCATGATGGTCTGGTTGATGCCGGCCATGATGTTGGGCAGGGCCAGCGGCACCTGCACGCCTGTCAGTTTCTGCCAGTTCGACATGCCGAAGGCATCCGCCGCCTCGATCACGTCCTTGTCCACCAGCCGGATGCCCAGATCGGTCAGGCGGATCACCGGCACGATGGCATAGAGGATGATGGCAATGCCGTAGAGCTTGCTCTCCGTCACCGAGAACAGGAAGATCAGCGGGATCAGATAGACGAAGGTCGGCAGCGTTTGCAGCATGTCCAGAATGGGGATGGCGATGCGCTGCATCGTGTTGCTTTTCGACATGGCAATGCCGATGGGCACGCCCAGAACCACGCTGAAGATCGTACAGACGAAGATGATCGACAGCGTCTGGATCGCCTCGTTGTAATGGTCGATGAACGCCATGAACAGGAAGGACAGCGTCACCAGCACCAGCACGCCCACCGACCGGGCCGTGACCCATGTCAGCAGCATCAGCAGCGGGATCATGATGAACCAGGGCGTCGCCTGAAACAGATCCAGCGATGCGTCCAGCAGCCAGCCGAGCGGCGTGGTCAGCGGGTCGAGCACGAATTTCAGCCCGTCCTTGATGTTGAGGAAACCCTGCTCGACCGCCTCGGTCATGTCGCGGGTCCGCGGGATCGCATCGCAGGATCGGTGCAGCGTGTCGAGCGAGGGGAACGGCGTCTCCAGCAGGGGCACGTCGGGTTCGGGCGCACCGGCGCCCCCGCCATTGGCGCGCGCCAGCAGTTCGGCCATGGTGAGAGGCCCGCCCCCGCCTGCATCCGCTTCTCCGCACCAGTTGCTGAGGCCGAGCGTCTCGATCAATCCGTCGTAGAAGGCCATGTCCCGTCCGTTCCGTTCGCGATTTTGTTGATACGCGAAGCTGATCCGCGATTTGTGACTACGCGAAGCTGATCCGCGATTTGTGACTACGCGAAGGCTGGTTCGCGGTTTTTGCAGTACGCGAAGGCAGGTTCGCGATTTCTTACGGTAACGCGAAGCCGATCCGCGACCCGGTGGATACGCGAAAAACCCCGTCGATGCCGGGCCCCTGCGCGTGATGGTCGAAAGGCCCCCGCCGATGCGGGGACCTTGAATGGATTTACTGGATGAAGGCGGCGAGCTTCTCGCGCGCGTCGTCGTTCAGCCACTCGGACCAGGTGTCGCTGCCAGTGGTGATGAAGTAGACGGCGGTTTCCTCGGCGGAGGCGTTGTTCTCCTCCTGCCATGCCAGCAGGCCGCCCATCTGTGCGTTGGTGAACGACACCTTGGACATCAGCTCGGCAACCTCGGGGTGTTCATCCTGGAACGTGGTGGTCACGATCGTCTTGACGGGGCCGACCGGATAGGACGACAGGCCGACCTCCTCGCATTCGGGGTTCGAGTTGCAGGTGTGGATTTCCTCGTCATAGGGGCCCAGATCCACCATGGTCATGTCGTACTTGCCCAGAACCGAGGTCGGCGCCCAGTAATAGCCAAGCCACGGCTCCTGGTTCTCGAAGGCCGAGGCGATGGAGGTCGCCATCGTCTCACCCGAACCGTGCTGGAAGATCTCGAAGCCGTGGGCCTCCAGCTCCGCTGCTTCGACCAGCGCGGCATTGGTGTTCTTGCAGCCCCAGCCGTCGGGGCAGTTGTGGAAGCGGTTGTCGAGCAGATCGGCATTGGCCTGCACACCTTCGAGCGTTGCCAGCTCGGGATGCTCCTCGACCAGATAGGTGGGGATCCACCAGCCTTCCTCGCCGCCATCCGACAGCACGTCGCCCAGCGTCACGATGCGGCCCGCCTCGGACAACTCGCCATAGGCCGGGGTGCCGTTGATCCACAATTCGGTGATGATGTCCGGCTTGCCCGTCTCGGAGACGGAGGCCAGCGAAGTCACGGTGGCCGAGGGCACGGTCGTGACATCGCAGCCATAGCCCTGCTCCATCAGGAACTTGGACACATGCGTAACCACGGCGGAGGACGCCCAGTTCATCTCGGTAATCGAAACTTCACCGCACTCCTGCGCCGCCGCGAGTGTGGGCATGGCCAGGCCGAACGATGCGGCCAGAATGATCTTTTTCATCTGAATTCCCTGTTTGTTTTTAATCTCGCCGGCCCGGTTATCGGCTCCCGACGGCAATTTTCAAGTGTGGCGCAAATCAGAGAACAATAGGGGGTGGTTTGCAACCCTTTTTCCCGAAACGGTCAACTATCTGTTATCGCTATAAAAAGATTTCACAAGACCACAATTCGCGTGACGTCCGCAGCGGTTTGGCAGTGTTTTGATTGACGCATCAGTCAAAAAAAACCATCCCTATGCGTGTATTGCCATGCGAGGAGTCATCCATGCCCAAGATCGGAATGCAGCCCCTGCGCCGCGCCGCGCTGGTGCAGGCCGCCATAGCCGAGATCGGCCGCCAGGGATCGCTGGACGTGACCGTGACCCAGATCGCGGGCCGCGCAGGCGTGTCGAGCGCGCTGGCCCATCACTATTTCGGCTCCAAGGAACGCATTCTGACGGCGGCCATGCGGCACATCCTCAGCGGGCTGGGGGCGGAGGTGCGGACGCAGCTGGCACTGACCCACACGCCGCGGGGGCGGCTCAGCGCCATCGTCACCGCCAGCTTCTCCGACCACAGCTTTCAGCACGATGTGATCGCGGCATGGCTGGCCTTCTACGTCTCGGCGCAGACAGTGCCGGAAACCAACCGTCTGCTGCGGGTCTATCAACAGCGCCTGCGCAGCAATCTGATGCACGACCTGCGCCCCCTGATGGAGGGCGATCCCCGCACCCTGGCCGAGACGATCGCCGCCCTGATCGACGGGTTCTACATTCGTCAAGCCTTGCAAGGTGCCCAGGGCAGCCGGCTGGAGGCCATCGCCTCCATCGAGCAGGTCATCGACATGGCGCTACGCGCGCACACTCCAAGGACCGGCTCATGAGCACGCCCAACATCCTGATCTTCATGGTGGACCAGCTCAACGGCACGCTGTTTCCCGACGGCCCGGCGGACTGGCTGCACGCGCCGAACCTGAAACGGCTGGCGGCACGTTCGGTGCGCTATGCCAATTGCTACACCGCCTCACCGCTCTGCGCGCCGGGGCGGGGCGGCTTCATGTCGGGGCAACTGCCCAGCGTCACCGGCATCTATGACAACGCGGCGGAATTCCCCTCGGATCTGCCCACCTATGCGCACCATCTGCGCCGCGCGGGCTATCAGACCTGCCTGTCGGGCAAGATGCATTTCGTCGGCCCCGACCAGTTGCACGGGTTCGAGGAACGCACCACCACCGATATCTACCCCGCCGATTTCGGCTGGACCCCCGATTACCGCAAGCCCGGCGAACGCATCGACTGGTGGTATCACAACATGGGATCCGTCACCGGGGCAGGGGTGGCCGAAACCAGCAACCAGATGGAATATGATGACGAGGTCGCCTATCACGCCGTGCGAAAGGTCCGCGAATACAGCCGCGGGCTGGACGCGCGGCCGTGGTGCCTGACGGTCAGCTTTACCCATCCGCATGATCCATATGTGGCACGCCGGAAATACTGGGATCTGTACGAGGGATGCGAACACCTCGACCCGCCGGTGCCCGCGATGGATTACGCCGATCACGACCCGCATTCGCAGCGCATCTTCGACGCGAACAACTGGCGCGATTTCGAGATCACGGATGCGGATATCCGCCGGTCGCGCCGGGCGTATTTCGCCAACATCTCCTATCTCGACGACAAGATCGGTGAGGTGCTGGACGCGCTGGAGGCCACCGGACAGGAGGCGGTGATCCTCTTCGTTTCGGACCATGGCGACATGCTGGGTGAGCGGGGATTGTGGTTCAAGATGAGCTTTTTCGAAGGCTCGTCCCGCGTGCCGATGATGATCAGCGCCCCCGGCCTGACGCCCGGTCTGGTCACGACGCCGGTGTCCAATATCGACGTCTGCCCGACGCTGTGCGATCTGGCGGGCCTGTCGATGGAGGAGGTCGCCCCCTGGACCCAAGGTGAGAGCGTTGTGCCCCTGGCCCAGGGTTTCGCACGCGAGACACCCGTGGCCATCGAATACGCGGCGGAGGCATCCTACGCCCCGATGGTCGCACTGGTGCAGGACGGCTGGAAATACACCCGCTGCGATCTGGACCCGGAACAATTGTTCGACCTGACCGCCGATCCGCACGAACTGACGAACCACGCCGCCGATCCCGCCGCCGCAGACATGCTGGAAAAATTCCGCGCGCAGGCCGATGCCCGCTGGGATCTGAAACGCTTCGACGACGACGTGCGCAAATCGCAGGCCCGCCGCTGGGTGGTCTACGAGGCGTTGCGGCAGGGCGGCTATTACCCGTGGGATTACCAGCCGCTGCAAAAGGCATCCGAGCGCTTCATGCGCAACCACATGGATTTGAACGAGGTCGAGGAGCGGGCACGCTTCCCAAGGGGTCAGCAGCCGGACCCGTGAAAGCGCGCGGCAAGGAACAAAGGGCTGCTCCCGACCGCGGGTGGTGGCGAAGCCCCCGCCCGGGGGGGCGGTCGGGGGCAGCCCGGCCTTCGTCCGGGCCAGACAGTTATTTGAGGGACCGACCATGACCACCCAACCCACAGCCAGCCACTTCATCGACGGTCAATATGTCGAGGATACCTCCGGCACCCCGATCGAGGTGATCTATCCCGCCACGGGTCAGGTCATCGCCACCGTGTATGAGGCGACCCCCGCCATCGTGGAACAGGCGCTGACCTGCGCCGCGCGCGCGCAGGCCGAATGGGCAGCGCTCGACGGCACATCGCGGGGCCGTGTCCTGCGCCGGGCCGCGCAAATCATCATGGAGCGCAATCACGATCTGTCGGTGTTGGAGACTTATGATACCGGCAAGCCCATGCAGGAAACCCTGGTGGCCGATGCCACGTCGGGGGCCGATGCGCTGGAATATTTCGGCGGTCTGGCCGCCGACGTGACCGGGCAGGCGATGCAGTTCGGCGGCGACTGGGCCTATACCATCCGCCGCCCGCTGGGCGTCTGCGTCGGCATCGGCGCGTGGAATTACCCCACGCAGATCGCCTGCTGGAAGGCCGCGCCCGCGCTGGCCACCGGCAACGCCATGATCTTCAAACCCTCCGAGACCACGCCGCTCTGCGCGCTGAAAGTCGCGGAAATCCTGATCGAGGCCGGCCTGCCCGCCGGTCTGTTCAACGTCGTGCAGGGCAGGGGGGCGGTCGGTGCGGCCCTGACCGGGGACGCGCGCGTCGCCAAGGTCTCCCTCACCGGATCAGTGCCGACAGGGCGCAAGGTCTATGCCGCCGCCGCCGCGCAGATGAAGCAGGTGACGATGGAACTGGGCGGCAAATCGCCCTTCATCGTCTTTGCCGATGCCAATATCGATGATGCCGTGTCCGGCGCGATCAACGCGAATTTCTATTCCTCGGGTCAGGTCTGCTCGAACGGCACGCGGGTCTTCGTCCATGCCGACGTGCAGGAGGCGTTTCTGGCAAAACTCAAGACGCGGGTCGAGTCCGCCACGATTGGCGACCCGATGGATGAGGCCACGAATTTCGGCCCGATGACCACGCAGGCGCAACTCGACATCACGCGGCATCATCTGGAAACCGCACAAGCCGAGGGCGCGCGTGTGATCACAGGGGGTGAGGTGCTGGACAAGCCCGGCTTCTGGATCACCCCTGCCGTGCTGGCCGACGTCACCGATGACATGGCAGTCGCCCGGCAGGAGGTTTTCGGCCCGGTGATGTCCGTGCTGACCTTCACGGATGAGGACGATGTGATCACACGCGCCAACGACACCGAGTTCGGCCTGTCCGCCGGTCTGTTCACCCAGGATCTGACCCGCGCGCACCGGGTGGTCGCCCAGCTCCGGGCGGGCACCTGCTGGATCAACCAGTACAACCTGACCCCGGCCGGAATGCCCTTTGGCGGCTCGCGCCAATCGGGCATCGGGCGCGAAAACGCACGCATGGCGATGGACCATTTCACCGAGGCACAGACGGTCTATGTCGGCATGTCCCCAGTCGAGGCGGCGTTCTGATGCAACCCGATTTTATCATCGTCGGCGCAGGTTCCGCCGGATGCGCCATGGCCGACCGCCTGTCGCGGGACGGCCAGCACCGGGTTCTGGTGATCGAGTTCGGCGGCTCCGATGCCGGGCCGCTGATCCAGATGCCCGGCGCGCTCAGCTATCCGATGAACATGCCGCGCTATGACTGGGGCTATTCGACCGAGCCGGAACCGCATCTGGGCGGGCGGCGTCTGGCGACCCCTCGGGGCAAGGTCGTCGGCGGCTCCTCCTCGATCAACGGCATGGTCTATGTGCGCGGCCATGCGAAGGATTTCGACCATTGGGATGCATCCGGCGCGACCGGCTGGTCCTATGCCGACGTGCTGCCCTATTTCAAGCGGATGGAGAACTGGACCGATCGCGGCCATGGCGGCGATCCCGACTGGCGCGGCACCGATGGTCCGCTGCATGTCACCCGCGGCACCCGCGAAAACCCGCTGGTCAAGGTGTTCGTCGAGGCCGGCCGCCAAGCGGGCTATCCCGTCACCGACGATTACAACGGCGCGCAGCAGGAAGGCTTCGGCGCGATGGAGCAGACGATCCACAAGGGTCGCCGCTGGTCCACCGCGAATGCCTATCTCCGGCCTGCGCTGAAACGTGCGAACTGCACGATGATCCGTGCCTTCGCCCGCCGTGTGGTGATCGAGCAGGGCCGTGCGGTCGGCGTCGAAATCGAACGGGGCGGCAAGGTTGAGGTGATCCGCGCCAACCGTGAGGTGATCCTGGCCGCGTCCTCCATCAACTCGCCCAAGCTGCTGATGCTGTCGGGCATCGGTCCCGCCGCACATCTGGCGGAACATGGCATCGACGTGATCGCGGATCGCGCGGGCGTGGGGCAGAACCTTCAGGATCATCTGGAATTGTATATCCAGATGGCCGCCTCGCAACCTGTCAGCCTGTTTCGCTACTGGAACCTGCTGGGCAAGGCCTATGTCGGCGCGCGCTGGCTGTTCACGCGGACGGGGCCGGGGGCCTCGAACCAGTTCGAGAGCGCGGCCTTCATCCGGTCCGCCGCCGGGGTGGACTATCCCGATATCCAGTATCACTTCCTGCCGCTGGCCGTGCGCTATGACGGCAAGGTCGCGGCGGAGGGACACGGCTTTCAGGCCCATACCGGCCCGATGCGCAGCCCCTCACGCGGGCGGGTGCAACTGACCTCCTCCGACCCGGCTGCCGCCCCCTCGATCCTGTTCAACTACATGAGCGAGGAACAGGACTGGGCCGATTTTCGCAAATGCATCCGCCTGACCCGCGAAATCTTCGGGCAGGAGGCCTTCGCGCCCTATCGCAGCCACGAAATCCAGCCCGGAGCCGACCTGCAGAGCGATGAGGACCTGAACGCCTTCATCGCGGAACATGTCGAAAGCGCCTATCACCCCTGCGGCACGGCAAAGATGGGCGCGGTGGACGATCCCATGGCCGTGGTGGACCCCGAATGCCGGGTGATCGGCGTGGACGGGCTGCGCGTGGCCGACAGCTCGATCTTTCCGCGCATCCCCAATGGCAACCTGAACGGGCCGTCGATCATGGTGGGGGAAAAAGCCTCGGACCACATCCTGGGCCGCGACCCGCTGCCAAGGTCCAACGCCGCGCCGTGGATCCATCCCGAGTGGGAAACGGCGCAGCGCTAGGATGAACCGCCCAAGATTGGTTGCAGGCTTGACGCGCTGCGGACATAAGTCTGGCGCGCTTTGCAGATCACGTCAAAAGTGGACCCGTCTGACCGCCTGAGAAATACAGTTGCTAGCCTTCGACCAACAACATGTTTGCGGGTTGATATCATTCAATTTGGCGGTTTCGATTAAGGTGTAAGCGATCGCAGCGGCGCGGCCACCGGTCTGTGATCCGACAAACAGGTAGTTTTTGCGTCCGATGGAAACTGACCGCATGGCCTGTTCGGCAGTGTTTCACGGCTTCCAGCGCAACATGAGCCTTGAAGCCCGGGTTATGGTTCTGCGTTTCGCACATCCTCTGGTCTCCTCGTTCTTGGAGACCGGCAGAAGGCAGTTCGTAGCTTACGTCATTGTTCGATTTTCGGAGAGGTGCTCAGTCAGGCCAACCAGCGCTTGCGGCGGCGATAGCTGCGTACGTCCCGGAAACTCTTGCGGCCCTTGTCAGACATGCCCAGGTAGAACTCCTTCACATCGGGGTTTTCACGCAAGGCCTGCGAAGACCCTTCCATGACCACCCTGCCGTTTTCCAGAATATAGCCAGTATGGGCGAAGCGGAGCGCGATGTTGGTATTCTGTTCGGCAAGAAGGAACGTTACGCCCTGTTCCTCGTTCAGACGTTTGACGATCTCGAATATTTGCTCAACCAGTTGAGGTGCCAGGCCCATCGAAGGCTCATCCAGCAAAATGCACTCGGGGCGAGACATCAGCGCGCGACCGATTGCCGTCATCTGCTGTTCGCCGCCCGAAGTGTAGCCCGCCTGGCTTGTACGGCGTTCCTTGAGACGGGGAAAATAAGTGTACACCATTTCGAGATCGTCCTGGATCGATCCGCTGCCATCGCTTCGCGTATAGGCGCCGGTCAACAGGTTTTCCTCGACAGTCAGGTGTTCGAAACAATGCCGTCCTTCCATGACCTGAATCACGTCCTTGTGTACCATTTCAGCGGGGCTGAGATTGTTCACTCTTTCACCGCGATAGGTTATCGAGCCTTTGGTAATGTCTCCGCGCTCGGAAGCGAGCAGTCCCGAGATGGCTTTGAGCGTGGTGGATTTTCCAGCGCCGTTGCCACCGAGAAGTGCGGTAATGCCGCCTTTCGGGACCCGCAGGCTGACACCTTTCAAAACCAGGATCACATGGTTGTAGATCACCTCGATATTTTTGAGTTCCAGAAGGGTCTCGGCTTCAGGGCGGGTGTCGAACATGGGAGCGTTTCCGTCACAGGTGTTTCAGGGAAAGCAGGCGCGGCCGAGGCCGCGCCTGCAGCAGATACCAGTGCTTATTCCATGCAACCCGGAGTGATATTGTTCTCGGCGGCGAAGGCCTGCGAGTCCTCCATCACCATTTCCATGATCAACTCACGGTCGGGCATGATCCAATCCGTCAGCAGGTTCCACTTTTGGGCGTTGGCGTCCCATTCCTGGATCATTGCCTGACCAGTGCCACCGTGGTTCTGACAAGTGACCTCGAATGCCGGAGCGAAGTTGGGCAGGCCGAGTTCCTCCATCCGTTCTTCGGTGATGACCAGATTCGCCATCCCGTCGCGCATCATCACCGAGTTGATCTGCGCCACGCCATGGATTTCCTGCGCGGTGCGCGCCGCTTCAACAGCCAGCATCGCGTCATACAAGCCGCGCGAATAGAGCACTGTGCCGATCTGGTCGCCTTGGCCGGCTGCCAGGCCGGCGTCGACGACATACTTTTGGATATCTTCATAGATCGGATAATCGCGGCCTGTGCCGTGCATCGCCAAGGATCGGTATCCGTGTGCGCCATCGCCCGCGGGCAGCACGTCCTGTTCCGAACCGGACCAATAAACGCCGATGAAATTGTTCATGTTGAAGCGAATATTGGCGGCTTCCTGGATGGCAACGGTATTCATGACACCCCAGCCCCACATGAGAACATAATCCGGGCGTTCACGCCGGATCTGGAGCCACTGGCTACCCTGCTCTTGGCCCGGGCTGTCAACCGCGATGTTGAGCAGCTCGAAGTTGTAAAGCTCGGATAGCCGCTCGAGCGTTGGAAGCGGTTCGCGACCAAAAGCCGAGTTGTGGTAAAGCATGACGATCTTTTTGCCCTCAAGGCTGCCGTCGTTCTCATCCAGCAGGTAGTTGATGATGACGCTGGCGCCGTCCGGGTGGGTACCGGGGTAGTTGAACGTCCAGTTGAACACCTCTCCATTAATCACGGACGTACGGCCATAGCCGATGGTGTGCATCGGAATGCGGTCTTCCATGGTGCGTGGGATCAGCTGGTATGTGATTCCCGTTGATAGCGGGTGCACGATCAGCGGATCGTCGTCCCGGATGCTCTGATAGCATTCCACCCCACGCTCGGTGTTGTAGGCAGTCTCGCATTCGGTCATGCGGATCGGCAAGCCGCCGATACCGCCGTCCCGTTCGTTGATGAGGGTCAGGTAGTCCTGGAACCCATCAGCAAATGGAATGCCGTTGGCCGCGAAGGGGCCGGTGCGGTAGTGCATCGTCGGGAAGTGGAGATCCTGTGCATGCACAGGCATCGCCACGGTGACAGCAACCGCAATTTTTGCGATCAGTCGGGTTATCTTCATTGGTTTTCCTCCCATTAGGTTTTTTTTGGTCTTCAGAATTCGTACTTCCCCCTCTCCTCAGTAGGGGAAAGGCCAGAGGCGCAGCTTATCCTTGATGGTGCGCCATAGTGCTGCGAGTCCGTGGGGCTCGACGATCAGAAAGGTGATGATGAGCGCACCGATGATCATCACTTCGAGATGTGCAGCCAGGTCGGCGGACCATCCGAACTGATTTACCAAAAGCAGCTTCAGCAGCACCGGTCCGACAATCAGGAATGCCGCACCCAGGAATGACCCGAGGATCGAACCAAGTCCGCCCACGATCACCATGAAGAGCACCAGGAACGACTTATCGATCCCAAAGGCTTCATTCGCTTCAGCCGCGCCCAGATAGACCGCGAAAAACAGCGCCCCCGCGACCCCGACGATAAACGACGACACCGCAAAGGCTGACATCTTTGCCATCAGCGGGTTCACGCCAATGATCTCGGCGGCGATGTCCATGTCGCGGATCGCCATCCAATTGCGCCCCAGCGTGCCGCGGGTCAGGTTCCGCGCCAGCCATGCAAGCGCAACCAGGAACGCGAGGCATATCAGATAGGTCGAGACCGCCGAGGCCGTGGCCCCGGTGACAGGATAGCCGAAAACGGTGCGGGTAGGCGCCGCAATCATGCCGGTGGGGGAATAGTTGAAAAACCACGGCGTGCGCGTGAACAGCCAGATGAGGAAGAACTGCGCCGCCAGTGTGACGACCGCAAGATAAAACCCCTTGATGCGCAACGAGGGCAGACCGAACAGCACCCCCACGACCGCGGTAACCAGCCCGGCCACCAGGATCACGAAGACGATGTTCAATCCGGGCATGGCGACCATCAGCTTGTAGGTGGTGTAAGCCCCCACTGCCATGAATGCGCCGGTGCCCAGACTGAGCTGACCGCAATAGCCGATCAGGATATTCAGACCCAGTGCCGCGATGGTATAGATCAACAGCGGAACGACAATGGAATAGGCCCAGTAGTCGGAGATCACGAACGGCACGACCAGAAACGCGACGACCAGTGCCAAATAGTAGGCGAAACGGTCAAACTGGAGCGGAAAGGTCTGGCTGTCGGCGGCGTAGGACGACTTGAAATCGCCCGCTTCTCTATAAAGCATCGGTCAAACCCTTTCGATTATCTTTTCGCCGAACAGACCCTGGGGTCGGAACAGCAGGAAAACGAGGGCAAGCATGTAAGCGAACCAATTCTCGGTGGCGCCGCCGATGATCGGCTGCATGAAGAAATCAAAGAGCTTTTCGCCGACCCCAATGATCAGCCCACCGACAATCGCACCCGGGATCGAGGTGAACCCGCCCAGGATGAGAACCGGCAACGCCTTGAGCGCGATCAGCGACAGCGAGAACTGCACGCCTGATTTTGTCCCCCAAATGATGCCGGCAACCAACGCCACGATGCCGGCGATGGACCAAGTAAGCACCCAAATGAACCGAAGCGAGATACCGACCGACAGCGCGGCCTGATGATCATCCGCCACCGCGCGCAGGGCGCGGCCTTCCTTGGTGTATTGCGAGAACACCAAAAGCAGTGTCACCAACGCCGCTGCAACACCCAGTGCGTACAAGTCCAGTGTATCGAGATAGAACCCGTAACCGAACCAACCATATGTGATCTCATCAACCGCGCTCGACATGCCCTGCGGAATGCCCACATCAAGTCGCTTGACCTCGGCGCCCCACATGATGTCGCCAAGGCCCTCCAGAAAATAAGACAGCCCGATGGTTGCCATGAACAGGATGATGGGCGCCTGGTTGACCATATGCTTGAGCACGATCCGCTCCACCAGCCAGGCAAACAGGATCATCACCGCGATGGTGGCAAGGATGGCCAGCACAGTAGGCATGTTCCAGCCGAAATAATGAAGCTGCGTGCCGAAAATGGCGTTGATGAGATGCGCGAATGGCACCTGACCCGATTGAAAGCCAACCAGGGTCAGGGCCGCGAAAAGGGCCATCACGCCCTGGCTGAAGTTGAAGATGCCCGAGGCTTTGAAGATCAGCACAAAACCCAGAGCGACGAGCGCATACATGACGCCGGAAGTCAGGCCGTTCAACGCGGCCTCCATGGTGAAAAGAAGCGTCTCAGGCATTGTCGCACCCTGATGATATTGCGTTGGTGTCCATTTGATCAGTCATGCGATATCCCCAGATAGGCGTTGATCACTTCTTGGTTGTTGCGAACTTCGTCGGGCGGGCCGTCGCCGATTTTCTTGCCGTAATCCATCACCACCACACGGTCGGATAGGTCCATCACCACGCCCATGTCGTGTTCGATCAGAACGATGGTGGTTCCGAATTCGTCATTCACATCAAGGATGAAGCGGCACATGTCCTCCTTCTCCTCGACATTCATGCCTGCCATCGGCTCATCCAGGAGCAGGATCGCGGGTTCCGCCGCCAGCGCCCGCGCCAGTTCGACACGCTTTTTCAATCCATAGGGCAGGCGCGAGACCGGCGTCTTGCGGATGTGCTGGATTTCCAGAAAGTCGATTATCTTCTCGACCTTCTCACGGTTTTCCTCTTCCTCGCGCGCCGCCGGACCCCACCACATTGCCTGTTTCAGAAAACTTGCGTTCATATGGTTGAGCCGCCCGGTCATGATATTGTCCAGCACGCTCATCCCCTCGAACAAGGCGATGTTCTGAAAGGTCCGGGCAATGCCCTGACGCGCCACCTGATAGGTCCGCATCGGGGGGCGTTTTGCGCCTTTGTAGAACACCTCGCCCTCTTGCGGGTGATAGAACCCCGAGATGACGTTCAGTATCGAGGACTTTCCGGCGCCATTGGGCCCGATGATCGCCCGGATTTCCCCCCAGCGGATGTCAAAGCTGATATCCTTGATGGCGACCACCCCGCCGAACCGCAGCGTGATGTTTTTCATCTCCATCGCGACGCCGCCGATCTTGCGGCCGTCCGCGCTTGTGTAGCTTTCGTCGTGCGTATCGCGCATCGTTTCAGATCCTCCCATTGACCGAAGCTCCATCATTCGGCAGCCACTTGAGTGGGCGTGGCGTCAAACACCTTGGCATCACACAGGTTCAGCGTAGCTTTGAGAAGACCTTTGCGGCCATCCTCATAGGTCACTTCGGTTTCGGTATAGACGCTGTCTTTGCCGTCATAGAGCGCGGCGATCAGGTCTGCGAATTTCTCCTCGACGATCCGGCGGCGCACCTTGCGCGTGCGGGTCATTTCGCCGTCATCGGCATCGAGTTCTTTGTGCAGGACAAGAAACCGATGTATCTGACAACCGGATAGCATCTTGTCCTGCGCGATCGAGGCGTTGACCTCTTCGACATGCCCCTGGATTGTCTCCAACACGCGCGGATGACCTGCCAGTTCCTGATAACTGGAGTAGGCAATGTTGTTGCGTTCGGCCCAGTTGCCCACCGCATTCAGGTCGATATTGATAAAGGCCACGCAACGGTCACGCGTGTTGCCAAAGACGACGGTTTCCAGAATGTTGGGGAAGAATTTCAGCTTGTTCTCGATATATTTCGGCGCGAACAGGTTGCCATCGACCATTTTGCCGACATCCTTGGCGCGGTCGATGATGCGCAGATGGCCTGTGTCGTCCTCAAAGAAACCGGCATCTCCCGTAGCAACCCAGCCCTCTGCATCCTTCGTCGAGCTGGTGGCTTCGGGGTTCTTGTAGTATTCCAGAAATGTGCCGGGCGATCGGTAGAAAACCTCTCCACTGTCAGCGATCTTCACTTCGACACCGGGCGAGGGCACGCCGACGGTATCCGAGCGCACTTCACCATCGGGCTGCTGGGTGACAAAGACGGTGGCCTCGGTCTGGCCGTACATCTGCTTCAGATTGATCTTCAAAGAGCGATAAAAGTCGAAGATTTCGGGGCCGATCGCCTCACCGGCGGTATAGGCAACGCGGATGTGGCTCAGACCCAGTGTGTTCTTTAGCGGCCCATATACGAGCAATTCGCCAAGGGCATATTTCGCACGCTCAACCAGCGAGACGGGCCTGCCATCCAGAATGGCCGGGCCGATTGTGCGCGCATGCGCCATGTATTTTTGAAACATGGCTTTCTTGACGCGACCGGCATCTTCCATGCGGATCATCACCTGGGTGAGCATGGTTTCAAAGATGCGGGGCGGCGCAAAGAAATAGGTCGGCCCGATTTCACGCAGGTCCGTCATCATTGTCGCCGGACTCTCCGGGCAGTTCACGCAAAACCCGACCCAATATGCCTGTCCTATGGCAAAGATGAAATCGCCTGCCCAGGCCATCGGCAAATAGACCAGAATTTCGTCCGATGGGCGTAAATTGTCGAATTCGGATGAGGATTTCGCCATCTCGATTATATTGCGGTTCGACAGGACGACGCCCTTGGGTTTGCCTGTGGTCCCCGAGGTGTAGAGCATGACGCAAGTGCTGTCGTAATTCAGCTCGGCCGTGCGTCGATCCAGTTCGGCCTGAAGCTGATCCCGCGCGGCGCGTCCGTCGGCCTTGACCTCTTCGAGCCACTTTATTCCGGTGTGGTCGTATTTGCGCATGCCGCGCTTGTCCAAGTAGACAATCTGCTCGATCGAAGCGACTCTGGGGCGCACCTCCATCACCTTGTCCACCTGCTCCTGGTCGCCGCAGATGGCAAAGCGTGCACCGCAATGGTCCAAGACATAGACCATCTCTTCGGCGACGGCATCCTGATAGAGCGGCACCGGAATGGCACCGACCGACTGCGCCGCGACCATCGCCCAATAAAGCGCCGGGCGGTTGCGGCCGATGATGGCGACGTAATCGCCGCGCTCCATGCCCAGCGACAGGAAACCCTGGGCCAGTGCCTGAACTTCGTCGGCGACTTCCTTCCAAGTCCAGGACTGCCAAATTCCGAACTCTTTCTCACGGTAGGCTGTACGGGTGCCGAGTTGCACCGCGTTGCGTGCGAGCAATGCTGGAATGGAGTGCATTTCCGTGGCCATTTTTTGTTCCTCCCTAGTCGCGCTGAAGCTTCCGCCGCTATTCCGCGATCCGTTCAAAGCAGGCGCGGTATGGGATAGCCTCACCGGGTAGGTCCTCCGGCGGCGCGCCCGTATTGCGCAAATAGTAGATTGACGTGGGACTTGATGACGGGGGCGAGTGAGAAGCCTCAAGGCTCTGGTTGTCGCTGTGAGCCACGATCAGAGAGGCGCAGGCTCCTTGATGAGAGGATATCGTGCTCATTTCGGCCCCTCAAGGAGCGTCACGGCGCAGACAGCCTCATCCAGGCCGATAACTCCCCCCCCATTTTCGGCCAGCGCGATACGGGCGTTCTCCGCCTGGCGGGGGCCGGCATCGCCACGGAGTTGCGTGGTCAGTTCATGGATCATGGAAAGCCCGGTGGCGCCAATCGGGTGACCCTTCGAGACCAGACCACCGGACAGGTTGATCGGGTGCTTTCCGCCAAGCGCTGTGGCACCAGACTCCACAAAGGACCCGCCTTGCCCATCCGGGCAGAACCCCATCATCTCGGATTGATATATTTCGCAGAACGATGTGGCATCGTGGACTTCCGCGACGTTGATGTCCTGCGGCGTCAGACCGGCACGTCGATAGGCTTTCTGTGCTGCGATACGACTAAGACCTGGTTCATCGGGATCGCGATACTTGCCGCCCGACAGTTGCACCGTGAGAACACGGACCGCACGCTCACGAACCTCGGGAGGGCAGGTGGCGAGGAAGTCTGCTGAACAGACGATCGCTCCCGCGGCACCATCGCCGATCGGCGCGCACATGGCGCGGGTCAAGGGCGCGCTTACAACGCGGTCGTTCAGTACATCGTCGATTGAAACATCGAAACGATACTGGGCGCTGGGATTGAGGCTCCCCATGTGATGGTTTTTCGAAGCCCCGGCAGCGATCTGCCTCTGTGTGGTTCCATACCGCTTCATATGGTAGGCTGCCTGCATGGCATAGGTGCTCATGAATACAGTCGCACCGCCATCCCTGGGCGCGAACGGTTTTTCCACCTGCTCGCCGATGTCCGTATAGTAGTCTTCCCATTCCTGAGGATCGAACCGGTCGATCGCACCGTCAAAGATTTCCTGGGTCTGGCGGCGGTCCTCAAAGAATGTCTTTTCGACACCGACCGCGAGTGAAACTTCAACCTCTCCGGAGGCGATGTCTTTTGCCGCGCCATAAAGCGCAAGAGAACCGGTGGCGCAGCCCCCCTCGACATTGACGATTGGAACGCGCTCGGGGAACATGCCATCGCGAACCAGCGGCGTGAAACAGACCTGCCCGCGGATATTGCGTTGTTCAAGCGCGCCCATGCCGCAATTTCCAAACCACGCGGATTCGATCGGCCCGCCATCGTCGAAACCGGCGTCATTGTAGACACTTTCGACAATTTCGCGCGTCAGATCCTTGTAACTGCGGTGCGGCAGTTTTCCGAACGCAGTGCATGCACTTCCGATGATGTAAACGTCTCGCATTCTCTATTCCCCAGATTCCGATTATCGTGTCGCGCGTATCGGCAGGGACTTCACACCCCGCATGACCATTGCGTCGATCCATTCCAGTTCTTCGGGTTGACGCGTCATCTCGATGGTCGGATAGCGCGAGAGGATTTCAGTCAGGGCGATCTTTGCCTCCAGCCGCGCGAGCGGGGCACCAAGGCAGAAATGGGGGCCCCGGCCAAAGGCAATGTGCCGGTTGGGCGTCCGTGCCAGATTCAGGCTTTCGGGGCTTTCGAACATGGCAGGGTCACGGTTCGCGCCCGCGATCATGGCGAAGACCCGGTTACCCTTTTCAAGCCTCTTGCCGCCGAGTTCATGGGGCTCCACAACGACACGGGTAACGGAGAGAGCTGGTCCGTCATATCGCAGCAACTCCTCAACGGCAGTCTGGCCAAGCTCGGGTTGACGGCGAAGCAAATCCATTTGGTCGGGGTTTTTATTCAGTGCCATCATTGCGTTGCCAAGCAGGCTGGTCGTCGTTTCGTGACCGGCAAAAAGCAGCAACATCGCACTGGCGACCAGTTCGTCATCGCTGAGCATTGATTCATCGTCATCGCGCGCCTGGATCAACATCGTCATGATATCGTTCTGCGGGTTCTGACGACGCTCTTGGATCAGGTCTCTGAAGTAATCAGCCATGGCGACAACACCTGACCGCGCACGCTCATACTTGTTGTCAACCAAACGGGGACTGCCGACGAAGTTGATCAGGTTGTCGGACCAGCCCTTGATCTGGAATAGCATGTCCCGAGGGATGCCCATCATGTCCATGATGACCATGGCCGGAAGTTGCACCGCAAAGTCAGCCATGAAATCGAATTCGTCATCGGTTTCTACTTTGTCGAGAAGCAAATTCACGATGGAGCGAATGCCCGGCTCCATTCCGTTTACGATGTTGGGATTGATCGCGGTGTTCAGCAGGCGCCGCAGTCGCGTATGCTCGGGCGGGTCTCGGAAAACCATCCATAGACTGATATAGCGCATGATTTCGCTAAGCATTGACTGCTCGGTATTTGAGGAGCGCTTATAGAAAGGCGTCAACCGATCAGACGAAAATTCGCTGTCTGCCAGAACGGTTCCTACATGAGCGTAGCTCGTGACGACCCAGCTCGACAGCTTCGGGCTCCAGTGGACGGGATCTTCCGCGCGCATGCGCGCAAAAAGTTCGTATGGGCTTCGCAGAACATCACGGTCCGCCGGATCATAAAGCAGGGTCATCGCGACCTCCATTGGTGGGAAGACGTGGCGAGATCACGTCAAGTAATTGGAATTGAAGTAGGATCCATGTAAAGATGCGGCGACAACCGGCCTCCGGCATGGGGCAGGGGGCAGCGATAACGCCCGCCCGCTTTGGACGAAGAGCCCCTCAGGGCAGCGCGCGCGACGAGGCGGCGCATGGAGGCGAGACAGATACGATATCCAGCGCCGAAACGGTCCAATTGGTCATGCATGGCGTTCTCTCCATCGCAAGGGATCGGTTTGTGAGCGTTCGTGGCGCATGGTTCTGTCATTGTTTCGACTGTTCGAGCGGTCTTGCCGCAGGCATAGAAACCGGATTGGGCGACTTGCTATTTCCAGTGCCGAGCGAGGTTATGGCGTGCCCCGTGCGGACGGCCTCCAGAAGATCTACGCTGGTGTCCGCGAGAACCTCTGGCGCAATCGAGAGGTCTTGTCCGAGACAGCGGCGGGCGAACATGTGATCCGTCGGCCGTCCAAGCGACTCCGCAGCGACGAGACGTCCGGCGTTGTAATGAAACACTGAGAAACGCCCGCCCTCAGGGTCCCCCCGGACAACTGTTGTGCCGGAGGCTGGGACAAGTCCTGCAATCTGGAGTTTGAGGTCGAACTGGTCTGACCAGAACCAGGGAACCTTTTCAAAGGGCTCAGGCCGGCCCACTAGCGACAGGGCAACGGAGCGGCCTTGATCCGTGGCATTCTGGACGGATTCGAGGCGGATATGACGCCCGTTCGCAAACCGGCTTGGATAACGCGCGCAATCGCCTGCAGCGCTGATCGCCGGGTCGCTGGTGTTCCCAAATTGGTCCACCATCACGCCATCGTCACATGACAGCCCCGCCGCAGCCGCCAATTCGTCATTAGGGATGGACCCGATCCCAGCAATCACGAGATCGCACGGCAGCACGGAACCATCGCTCAGATGGACTGCGCGCGCGCGATTGGAGCTGCTATCGATCTCCGTCACCTTCATGCCCAATCTCAGGGTCACACCATGCGCGCGATGAAGGCGTGTGAGGGCATCCGACGCATCTTTCGAAATTGAGCGCGCCAGAAGCTGTTGCTCAATCTCGACCACCGTTACGGACGCACCTGACGAGGCAAGGGACGCGGCGACTTCCAGACCGATAAAGCCGCCGCCAATGATGACAATCTCGGAACAGGAGGCCGCAGCCGCCCGGATGCGTTTTGCATCGGGCAAGGAGCGAAGCGTCAGAACGTTCTCCGCCCCCGCGCCAGAGCAGCCCAGCGTACGGGGGCGGCAGCCCGTCGTGAGGGCAAGATGTCCATAAGGTATCGTATCACCGGCCGCCGTTCTCACGACTTTGCGGCTTCGATCGATTGACGATATCCGCGTTTGTGTCTGCAACTCAATATTCAGGCTGGAAAACAGAGCGGACGGACGCAGTGCCAGCCCATCTTCCTCGACTTTCCCAGCAAGAAAGGCCTTGGAGAGAGGCGGGCGATGATAGGGGATGTCGACTTCCTCTCCCAGCAACAGGATCGGCTCTTCAAACCCAAGCTCGCGCGCCGCAATAGCCATGTTCACGCCTGCATATGAGGCGCCAATGATGACGAGAGGCCCGGAAATCACGTCTGTCGCTCCGGAACGGTGACTGTCAGACCTTCAAAATCGGATGTAACGCGAACCTGGCAGCCCAGGCGGCTTGTCGGTCGCCGCTCGGCGGCGGCCCCGTGCAGGAGATCATCTTCCATCTCTGACACGGGCTGAAGAGGTCCGTTCGCCTCGGCGTGGACATAGAGATGGCAGGTCGCGCAGGCACAGCCCCCTCCGCAGTCGCCCAGAACGCCCGGGATCGCGTTGTTTATCGCACCTTCCATCAGGCTCGTCCCGACAGGGAGGTCCACGGCGCGGTTTGAGCCATCATTCAGAACGTAAGTGATCTTTGGCATAACCGTTTACCCCCTTGGTGTTGCACTCTAAAAAGTGAGTGAGTGTTCGCTCTCTTTTTTGGTGCCAGAACCGTTTTCGCAAGTCAACGTCCAAAATGGCATATTGCGGAAGGTAAAATAATAATAATATTTATCAGTAGGTTATGTGTTTTTTTGAGACGTTTTGAGTTTCGGAACCCGCCGGACGATCTCTTGACACTCTGGAGGCGCTTTGCTTTACGGCGTGACTAATCACTCACATTCGGTTTCAGGCCGAGCAGAAAAATGAGAAATCATGGCCGGGTCTGGAGCGAAAAAAAGTCTGCCGCAGCAGCAGAGAAGCCAGATGCGGCGGCGTCACCTGACGGAAGTGGCGGTTCGCCTCATCACTAAAAAAGGGTTTGAAGCGCTGTCAGTGAATGAGATCGCCGCCGAAGCCCAGATCAGCATCGGTGGCATGTATCGCTACATCCGCACAAAAGCCGATCTCTTGGTCATGGCATGTGAGGATATCTTTGGTGGCCTTCGAGAGCAGATGCTCAAGGCCATAGACGAAGAACAAAGTATTGAAAACAAGCTCGTTGCCGCGATGCGCGTTTATTGGTTGGCATGTCACGAGCGCGAAGAACTGATCCGTCTGACCTACCGCGAATTCCGTTCCTTGCCGCATGAGGCAAAAGAGCTTTACAAGCAACGAGAGCTTGAGATCTCCGAGGTTTTCCGGGATCTTATTCGTGCGGGAGTTATCACCGGCGAGTTCAGGGCAGTCGATGACCGTGTGCTCGCTCACGAAATATTCTTCATGTCTCACATGTGGATGTTCAAGCATTGGGCGCTGCATGACCTTGATTTCGACTGTCTGCTTGACGAGTATCTGGAACTGTTTTTGTCTCGCGTACGCCACAAAGAGCCAAGTGGCGAAAGCCATTGTGAATAAGTGAACGTCGGCTTAAGGGTTCTGGATCTAAAATAAACGTAGAACATTTCAGGGGATAGCTCACAATTCAAAGTGATCTGAACCAAAATCACTGTGCCCTCCATACTAAATTCAACATTCCGACACTATTAATGCAACATAATACATATTATAAATTTAGAAAATTCAAGCGCCCAAATACTGTGGTGTGCAGCCCAGTATAGCGAGCAGCATTCAATACTAGAGCGGAATTCCACAATAGTCGGCTAATACATAAAGAAATAGCTGGACCTAAATATCCAAAAAGTTCGACGGCAGGCCATACTAAGATAAGCATTATTATTAATGCGATAGCTGACCAGCGCGCATTTATGTTTGCGTTTCCTGACATATTTAGAACATCACCATTCATACCGCAAATAATACTAAAAGACTGTCCAATAGACAAAAATACCAGTATTTTTGCAGATTCTTGATAATCTGCGCCAAATATAGATATAATTTGATCAGCAAAAAAAAGCGTTATAATTATTATTGGGCTTTGCAGAATAAGCAATATACGGGTTGTCCAGGTCAATTGAATTTGTAACTGATCGTGTTCTCCTGCTTTAATCATGCGCGCAATACGAGGGCGCATGACGGCTTGCAGGGCTTGCAGGCCGAACGGGATCAGTGATGCGACCTGTGTTGCGATCCGGAAAAGCGCAACGCTGGAGGCTGAGAAGAAGACCCCCATCGCAAAAATACCTGTCTGTTGGTAAAGCTGGATCATCGCGTTGGCCATCAAAAATGGCCGTGCCTCTATGATTATAGACCGCACCTGTGAGCGCTGGAAGCTTACGCCGCCCATTTCGCGTAGCGTCCAGAAAGACAGCATGACCCCGACAATCGCGATCAAAATAACTTCACTGCAAATGTAGAGGATCAAAAGTTCGCGGTATCCAGTCTCGTCGCTGCCACGCAATGCCATGTACAACGCCAGAAGGCTCAAAAATAGGACCGGTTTGCCAATACCTTCGAGACTGACCCCTAGAACGACGCGGCCAAAAGCCTGCATCGCGCCAGCGCTGACCTGAAGGATAGCGACAGCCGCTAGCAGCACTGCAGAATAGCGCAGGGCTACCGCCATTTCCCAGTCTGGTTGCAAGAGTGACACGCTATATATGCACATACCCAGCACAGCGGATAGAACGGCAGTAAGTCCAAACGCTGTCAGCAGAATAGTCGCGACCCTGCCCTGCTGATTTTCAGCGATAGCGGCGTTGATCGCGTAAACAACATAAACGTGAAATCCGAACCTGGTAAAAACGGCGCCGAGCGTTGCGACCGCAATCGCGTAGGAATAAATTCCGAAGGTCTCGATCCCGAAGGTCCGTGTCAGTACCAGCGCTGTGACCAGACCCAGACCTGCCTGAGCGATCTTTGCGAACATCGTACCGCTTGAACTGAGCAGGATTTTTCGCCGCATCGCCACGCCCCTTTTACTATGAAAATTATGCCACGAAGATGTGTTGTGAGTGTCACAAAATTTGTTTGTCAGCCTCGCTCTTTATGGCGCGTGAGAATCCATCTTGAAACCTTGTACAGTATGGTAATCTTCCCATTTTTGATGGGGTTCAGCCATAGAATTCAGGCGGCTTTTTTCAGTTTCATGGCGGGTGTGATGTTCATGGCGGGTGTGATGCCGCCGATGCCCATCTTGGGTCGCTCGTTGTTGTAAGTCCAGAGCCATTCAGTTGCCTGATCCTGTGCCTCCTCAATGGTTTCAAAGATGTATTGGCTCAGCCATTCACCGCGAACGGTGCGATTGTACCGCTCAATACAGGCGTTCTGCTGGGGTTTTCCTGGTTGGATATGTTCAAGCCGAACACCTTGTTTTTCAGCCCATTCCATCAGTGTCCCGCTGATATATTCTGGGCCATTGTCGACACGAATGGTCTGCGGTTTCCCACGCCATTCGATGATCTGGTTTAGGCTTCGCACGACGCGCTCGGCTGGCAGCGAGAAGTCCACCTCAATGCACAGACCTTCGCGATTGAAGTCATCAAGCACGTTTAATGTCCGGATCGATCGGCCGTCAGCTAGGGCCTGTGGACAATAAGGATTTTTCCATTCGGTTTGATTTCTGATTCAAACTTCCAAAATGGAGGTTTGAATGAACGAGCAGCGTTTTGTGGTGACCGATCGGGTTTGGCAGCGGCTTGAGCCGCATTTGCCCGGAAAGGCCAGCGATGCCGGAGCAACCGCAAAGGACAATCGCCTGTTTCTAGAAGCGGTCTTCTGGCGTGTTCGCACCGGCTCGCCACGGCGCGACTTACCGCCTGCCTTCGGGAACTGGAACACCCAATTCCGGCGTTTCCGGCGGTGGGCCGAGGCAGGGGTATTCGAGAGTCTTTTCAATGCGATGGGCGACGACCCCGACCTCGAATGCGCGCTCATCGACGGGACCATCGTTTCGGTTCACCAGAAGGCGACCGGCGCAAAGGGGAGACTCAAGCTCAGGCCATCGGGCGTTCGCGTGGCGGGCTGACGACCAAGATCGTGGCGCTGGTCGATGCGCTCGGCAACCTCGTGCGGTTCCTGCTGCTGCCCGGACAGGCGCACGACATGAACGGCGTTGCGCCATTGATCCGGGGCGTTCCGTTCGGCGCGCTTCTGGCGGACAAGGCGTTCGACGCGAACTGGCTCTTGGAGGACCTGAACGCGCGAGGAGCGAGTGCCGTGATCCCGCCGAAAACACCGCCATGATCTGTGCGTCGCTAAATCGCCCGTTCTTCATCGTAAATCTCCTCAGATATCTTGCCGAAAAAATTCGGCTTTTGAACACCACTAATTTTAGGGGGGATTACCGTACGTTTCGGGCATTTTATTCGCTGCGAGAATGCAGCAAACAAGCTGGTGTCTGCGCAATGATATTGTTATGTTAGGTATGGGCGCATCAGATGCCATATAGACTTGGTGAGCCTGACGCTGATCTATCGAAGCCAGAACCAGCAAGGCGCCTGCAAGACATGGGATTTATCTCTAGCGGTTCTGTAAATTTTCACTGGATCGGCGCCATTAAATTCGGAGTGCTGACATAATGCACTTACCCGTGAGACATGGCTTGTGCACATGGCGCGAACCCGTGCCATATGGCGTATTGGTGGCGAAGCGTATTCAAGCTCAGATCCAAATGTACGGAAACCGGATTAAATTATGCCATGTATTTCCTGATATTTTAAAATCTAATTTTTAATAAAAAAGATATAGTACTCGCTTTTTTATAATTATTTAAAAAGAAGTATAATAATGAAATATAAAAAACATATAGACGGATTGAGGGTATTTGCGGTAATACCGGTAGTTTTATTTCATCTTGACCTCTCATTTTTTTCAGGAGGATATATTGGTGTTGATATATTTTTCGTAATAAGCGGATTTCTTATAACTAGTATTTTATTTGAAGACATAGTTTCTGGAAAATATTCATTAATTGAGTTTTATAAACGTCGCATATTGCGAATATTACCAGCGCTATTTTTTATGCTGGTGTCCGTAGCAATATTATCATATATAGTTTACTTGCCCGCAGAGCAAATAGATGTTGGCGTCTCAATATTATCAGCGACGCTTTTTATATCTAATATCTTTTTTTGGCTCGACTCTGGATATTTTTCTGCTGCTGCAGAAACCAAACCTCTTTTGCATACGTGGTCTCTTGCGGTAGAGGAGCAATTTTATATATTATTTCCACCTTTACTTTATCTTATTGTAAAATATGCGCGTGCATACTCACTATATATTATTGCTGCACTTAGTTTTGCATCGCTGATAGCTTGTATTATCTTTACATACATTCATCAGCCAACAGCCTTCTACATGCTGCCAACACGTGCGTGGGAATTAGGAATGGGGGCATTTCTGGCGATATTGCTACGCCTGAAACCCGCATTGAAAGGCGACAATATCTTTCTGGCCGGCGCTGGCATGGCAATGATATTGGGTTCTATCTTTCTGCTGGACTCGACCTCGATATTTCCCGGCTGGAATGCTTTTTTTCCATGTCTGGGCGCACTGCTCTTGATCGGCTGGGCCGAAGGCAACGCTGTTGGCAAACTGCTGTCGCAAGATCCGCTCGTCTGGATAGGCAAGATGAGTTACAGCTTTTATCTCTGGCATTGGCCGCTGATTGTGTTTTGGAAGGCATATTCGGGCGAAAATCTTAATGCTTATGAAATGACCCTTTTGGGATTTGGCTCCCTCGCTATGGGGGCATTTTCAACTTACGTGATGGAAAAGCCGTTCCGAAGCAGCAAAGCCCGGCAGCTGGCCGCGCGCCGTGTCGTGAGCGGTGGTGTAATCGCCATGATCGCTATGTCGGTCTTGGGCGTTGCGACAATGCAAAATTTGATCGAATTGCGCACATATCCGCAAAATGTACGCGAGATTTCAAGCTATTTGCAGTACCGTGAGCAAGCGGATTATGACGCGCAATTTCGCAAGGGGTCTTGCTTTATAACCCGCTCGGAGGTCCGTTTTTCGGCCTATGAACGGTCCTTGTGCAGTGTTCCGGACGCTGACCGTCCAAACGTCCTGTTGATCGGTGATAGTCATGCCGCCCAATACTGGGGTGCAATGAATGAGGCGTTCGCGAATATAAACACCCTTCAGGCAACCGCATCGGGATGTCGATTTTTGCTGAACGGCGATGGCGCGGCGCGATGCACGGATATGCGGGACTGGGTGTTCGACACTTATTTGCCTGAGGCAAATATTGACACTGTTATTCTTGCCGGGCGCTGGCAAGAAAACGAACTTGAGCTGATTGCACCGACGGTGCGGTATCTGAATGGCTTGGTCTCAACGGTTATCGTCATCGGACCGACTGTGGAATATGAAGCGGCGTTTCCTTTGCTGCTGGCCCGAAGCATATGGCGTGAAACGGCTTTCGATTTCAATCACACGCTCACCCCTGGCAAGCCCGCACTGGGGGAAAGGATAAAAACCAGCACCTTGCAGGCGGGAGGATATTACATTGATGTTATTTCGGCCCTGTCCACCGACCAGGGTTTTCGACTGATGGCACCAGATGGCGGGCCAATGCAATTTGACTATGGTCACCTTACTTTATCCGGCGCACGTTTCGTTGTGGATCAATACAGATCTGATCTGCTTTCAATGATCGGCGGCATCCAGTAGCGCTGACCTTGTTTTTTGTTTTGGGGATTCAGATCGTGATCAGGGTAAATTTTACCCTTTTCTTGTCATATAACGCATCATCTTACGCCGCAAATATGTGCGGAAATAAGTCCGTAAGCTTGGATCGTCCAATCGAGGCTCCTTTTTGAACTGAGCCCCGAAATAGCCCGCCAGATAGTCTTTTCCGTTGGCCACTTGGCCGTGTGTAACGAACTTGGCAAATCGAATGATCGCATAGAGCGGCGTGTTACCTCTGAAATGCGCCGATGCACCGTAATAGCGCTGTTTGGAGCGGGTGCCGACCTCGCGGGCATGAAAAAATGTATCTTTCACGACTTTGGCTTCCCAGCCGTCAAGCTCTGCGCGCGCCAGCGACAGTGTGTCTGCGGAAGGTCCGATGACATACCCTGATTGCATCATGCACGCACCACGCCACAGGCGACAACTCCCCCGGACCCAATCGGCGGCGTGTATCGACATGTGCTGACTACCCTCGTCCACACTGCGCCCGCTGGTGATCCCCAATTGTGGGTTGGCGGTAAATGCATCAGCCAATGCCGTGTAATAGTTCGGCTCTGGAAAGCTGTCGGCATCCAGAATGCCGATAAGATCCTCCGGCTCCAGATCGATACGATTACGAATTTCGGTAAACCCTCTATTCGTGATACGGGCATATTTTGCACCCAAAGCGTATTGTGCGCTTTCGGTATTTTCATTGAGGACGATGAGAGTTTCAACGTTGTGCGGGGCTACGCGGGTCTCAAGATCCTCTCGGGATCCGTCAGTCGAACCGTTTTCCACAATCACCCAAAGAGAGATTGAGTGGGTCTGAGCTGCCACAGCTTCGAACAAGCGATCGATGTTGTCGATTTCGTTGTGCAAAGGAGTAGAAAGAAAAATTCTACGTGCCATTGGTTTCGCCTCGCCTAAACTTTTCGATCATGACTACGAGGATCAAAAGGATGAAAATAACCGATGGAGATGTCAGGCTGTTTCCCACCAACATTGGGCCGAAAAAGGCGACAAAGCCCAAAACCCCTACTCTACTCCGCCATATTGCGGTGAAAAGCGCTCCGAAAAAGAGGAGTAGGCCAATCACGCCGTATTCAATCAAGACCTTGATGACATCCGAATGTGGGTCCTTGGTCATGAAGAAGTAAATCGGTTCGGCGCGGGCTGTAGCCGCCCCCCCTTCCCCCAGCAGCACTGTCACAGGACCGCTTGCGGCAAGCGCGTCGATCATTGCCAACCAGTAGGAAATCCGCCAAGCGAGCGAAGAGCCCTGATCGCCGAACTGGTAGAGTTGGGATTTCAGCACGATGCGATCCATATCGATCACAAGAATTTTTTGCAGTGCGGACTGCCCCAGTGGGGATGCAAGCATCAAAACGGCGGATATGATCAGAATAATCGCGAAGCCAATCCGCGATGGCGTTGGCCGAAAAGCGGCGGGAAATAGCGCAAATCCGAGCAAGACAACCAAAAGCGCGCCCGAACTCTGACTCAGCACAACCAATACGATGCATGTGACAAGAGTGACCCACCATTGCAAACGACTAATCTCGACACGCTCTCGCAGCAAAAAAACGACGATCAGTGTAGACGCCGCAGCATAGCCCAAATGGTTTGCATGCGGCATCAATGCAGAAAACCGTCGCACACCCGACGCGTCGACGACCGTTACAATGTTAGACACAAAACTCACTGGATAAAGCAGGAGCATAAGACCTAGAAAAATGGTCAGAACCATGAACAACTCACGTGCCCTGTACCTTTGGAGCGTGGCTGCGAACAAAGCGATGGCCGAAAACCGCAACACTTCCTCCATCTGCGGGACCAGCGCGACGGAAGACGGGACGATCAGCCGGATAAAAGCGTAAAGCGCGATAATCCAGAAAGCCCCTGCAAGCCCGCCCGTTCGCAGCGACAGATTGCGAATTTCTCCAAGCATGAATGCATAGACAGCAGCCGCGGCAATTCCCGCGAAATTATGAAATGTTGCTGCGAGAACGACGAGGAGCAACGCCACGACCCACATGCGTCGTGTTTCCATCGTACCTGTTAGAACGGTTGTATTGCCATGCAGCAAACGAGGCGTGTCGACAAAAGTCATCTCTGATCAGACCCTCTCAGATGCTATGGCCGTTTTCATGTGTGCGTGTTGCATATCAGTTTCTGATCAAGCTCTGAAAGTACGCGCTGGCAGTTTGGGTGGCAGCGATGCTGCTTTGCAATGTCTTTCGTTGCAATGTAACATTTCCGCGCCTGGGCCGGGCAAGATAAGAACTAGGATTGGCGGCATGTCTGCAGAACCCAAAAGTCAGATTTTTGTCGGCGGTTGTGATCGTTCGGGAACCACGATGCTCGCGTCGATGATCGGCAATCATGCGCAAATCAACTGCCTGCCCGAATCGCACTTCATCGCCAACCTCGCTGAACGTGATGTTCCTGTGCGCGAGCTTCTATCGCTGATCGAGCAACACGCGCGCTTTCGCTTGTGGGCACTGGAGCTGAGTGCAAAGGATCGCGAAACTCTCAACGCCTCTCCTGATTTTCCCTCTTTGATCGACCAACTCGCAACACTTTACGGCGTAATGGAGCAGCGGCCAAATCAGCCAATCTGGCTGGATCACACGCCCCTGAACGTGGGCGCTTTCATTCGGTTGGCAAAGCTCTATCCAAACGCCAAATTCATCCACATGGTGCGCGACGGACGCGCTGTTGCCGCCTCTTGGCTCCCACAGGACTGGGGCCCGCGCCATATCCTGACGATTGCCGATACATGGAGCCGGAGGATGGCGCAGGGACTGGCTGCAGAGATCGCGATGCCTGATAAGGTAGTGCGCCTGCAATATGAGGATGTTGTAGCCGATCCCCACTCTGCGATGCGCAAGGTGTCCGACTTTCTCGGAATTGCATATTCGGATCAAATGCTTCTTACCGGTGGTTTTGCTTTGCCGGCTCATTCGCGCAAAACACACAAGATGCTGGACGGCGACGGTGCGGTATCCAAGGATCGTATAGACGCCTGGATGCACAAGCTCGACCGCCGACAGATTGAATTGTTCGAGTATCGCACGGGCGACCTGCTGTCTGCGCTAGGTTATGTGCGCACAATCGCCGACGCCAAGGGCCCGACTCCGATTGAGACGGCCTTCGCACATATAGCAGAGATTACGGGGCGCGGTGCCAATCTATTGTTCAAGAACAAACGACACGGTTTTGGCTTTTCGCTCAAACGCGCGGGGGCTACATGACGTGCTATGTTGAAATATGCCAGATTAAACCATCCGAAACATCCGTATGATTTCAGGATCAACTACAAAACTATATCCTGAAAGAGGTATTAAATGTCAAACATGCGGCTCGAAAAGTTAAGCTATTGGGGCTTTAACTTTACAAAAAATGCTCCAAACATAATTTTAGACAGCGGATCGTTATTTTTCCGGCGCAACCTTTTGCGTCAAAAACCTGATTCAACCAAACTTCTGGTCGGGACGCACCATAAGGTGCTGACTGTCTTTCTGGGCCGCGTGTTTCGCTGCTTTGCCATCGCAAGCGGGCGCACAGCCGTTCAGGGGAAGGGCGCTCAGATCGACTATACCAAGGATATTCTACTCGACCACCACAGCCAGTACGACCTGACCAAACTGAACGATGCGCCTTATGTCGGCATTCATGTTATCCGCGATCCGCGCGACTTGTTGGTTTCGTGCGCGTTTTACCACCAAAAATCTGCAGAACGCTGGCTGCATGTCCCCCAGGATCGGCTGGGCGGCAAGACCTATCAGCAGCACGTCAACGACCTACCTACCATGGAAGCGCGGCTCTTGTTTGAGCTGGAGAACTCGGGCGGAGAAAACTTACGGGATATGTTGGCGTGGGATCGCACCAATCAGAACTTTTCTGAACTGCGATACGAGGACCTGATTGGCCCGCGATCGGTGGACCTGTTTGAGCAGGCCATTATGCATTGGCCTTTGAGCGCGGGCGAACGCGCTATTCTCATGCAGTTTTATCGCTATTTCTCGCTCACCGGCCCTGGCGTGAAAGGCAACAAGCATGTTCGCAACCCGACATCAGGCCAATGGCGCAATCACTTCACTCCAGCTGTGGAACGCGAATTTCACACAATGTTTCCCAATTCGATAAACGACCTGGAATATGAAGCTTGAGGTGCACGCCCTATTCGCAGCCGAAGCTGATAAAAGCCCCTACTTCGCCTTGATGCGCTGATAGGCTGCGATCAGGGGGGCTATGCTTTTTTCCCAGCTCAGATCGCTCACGACGCGGTCCCGGCCAAAGCGGCCCATTTGCGCGCGGCGTTCCGGGTCGGCCAGCAGGTCCTCGATGCACGCGGCCATGTCTGCGGGATCGTTGGCCTTGGCATAAACCGAGGCTTGCTGTGCGGAAACGCGCCCTTCGGTGACGTCGAACTGCACGATGGGTTTGGAAAAGGCCATGTATTCCATGATCTTGTTCATGGTGGACTTATCGTTCATTGGGTTCACGCGGTCAGGGTTCACACAGATATCCGCCGTGGACAGCACCTCGAACAAGTCATGATCGGGCGCGCGCCCGGTAAAGGTCACGTGGTCCGACAGCCCCATATCACTGGCCATGTGCTGCAATTCAGCCAGTGACGGCCCGCCGCCCACCAACACGAACTGAACATCCTCGCGCCCCTGATCCACCAGGATGCGCACCGCCTGCAACAGCAGGTCAATGCCCTCCTGCGCGCCCATCACACCGACATAGCCGACCATGAAGTCGCGCCCGTTCTTCCAGGCCGGATTCGGATCGACAGGTCGCACCCGGCTGAGATCGGGGCCAGAGCGCACGACGAACACATCCTCATCCCTCATGCCGCCGCGCTCCAGCGCGATGGCCTTGTAACTTTCATTGGTGGCCAGCGACACACTCGCCATCTTGAACGTGAGCCGCTCGAACAGCACCATCAGCTTCCAAAAGAAACCGCGTTTGCCAAACTTGGCCTCGTAAAGCTCGGGATTGATGTCGTGATGATCGAACATGTAGCGCACACCCAGAAGGCGAAAGGGCGCGGCGACCAGAAAGATCAAATCAGGCGGATTGCAGCCGTGGATCACGTCGATGCCGCTCTTGAAGTAGATCTTCCAGGTCAAAAAGGTTTCCCAAAACAGCGCGGCGCCGTATTCGCGCAGATACCCGATGGGCCCCTCGGCATCCAGCGGCAGGGTGTGGCGATAGACGTGGATGCCCTCCAACAGCTCGTAGCGCGCCTCAAACCCGCGACCTGTGGGGCAAATCACCGACACCTGCGCCCCGGCTGCGTGCAGGGTCCGTGCCTCCAGCCAGACCCGCCGATCAAAGGGGACCGGCAGGTTTTCCACGACGATCACGATACGCTGCCCCTCCAGAGGGCGGGTGTTACGCAACCCTTCGAGGGTGTGAGCCTGGCTGGGCTCAACGGCTTGCGGTGCGCGCATCGATCCGGGTGCAGGATTGGTCATGGCAAGGTCTTCTCAGGTGATGGTGTGCGTGGCGACCACGGGGCTGTCAGCGGATAGATCCAGCAGATTGATCGTCGCATTCGAGGCGATGATACGGGCCCAGTCGGTCTTTTCAGCGGCGGCCTTGTCGATCAACAGCCGGTCGATGGTGGGCAGATGCGAATACGCGTAGCCCAGGTTTTGCCCGCGCAGACGGGTGGCATCCAGGGCGGGGTCGAAAACTGACAGCGCGTATCCCGCCTCCAGCAGCTTGCGCGCAAGATCGACATTGGGACTTTCGCGCAGATCGTCCGTGTCCGCCTTGAAGGCCAGACCTGCCATCAGCACCTTGGCGCCGGGCGTCAGCCCATCGACGATTTGCTCGTACTGGAAGTGCTTGTGCGCCTCGTTCGTCCGGATCAGACTGTCGACCAAATGCGTGTTGGCCCCGATATCGGAGGCAATGTGCTGCAACGCACGCACATCCTTTGGCAGGCACGATCCTCCGAAGGCGCCTCCGGGGCGGGTATAATAGGGCGAAATGTTCAGTTTGGTGTCGGACACGAAGATCTCGTGCACCTTGGTTGCCGAAATACCCAGCGTCTGGCAGACCCGCCCGATCTCGTTGGCATATCCCACCTTGACCGCGTGCCAGGTGTTGTCGACGAACTTGGTGAACTCTGCCTCACGAAAACCGCAGTAGAACACCGGGGCACCCATGCCTGCATGCAGCGCATCCATATGCGCGGAGGGCTGCCCGTCACGGGTGCCGATCACGATCTTGGGTGGGTTGAAATAATCGCTCACCGCCACGGATTCACGCAGGAATTCGGGATTGTAGACCAGTTCGATCACATCCGACCAGCTGGCACCCAGATGGGCCTCGAAGATCGGCGCAACAAAGGCATCCATCGTGCCGGGACGCACGGTGGAGCGGTAAGTCACCGTCAGGGGGGCTGCTCGATCCGGTTTGATTGCGGCGGCGATCTGGCGGGACACTTCCGCGATATAACTCATGTCATGCGCCCCGTTCGGCGCACTTGGCGTGCCGACGCACACGATGGCAATATCGGTATCGTCCAGATGGTTCCCTGTCTCGCGCGCGGCCGCGATGCGCCCGTTGGCCAAACCTTCGGTCAGAAGATCTGCAAGCTGCGGTTCGCGAAAGGGCGGAACACCGTCGTTGACGTCGCGCACCTTTGCATCGCTCACATCGAACCCGATGACCTGATGGCCTGACTTGGCAATGCAGCATGCGACCGTGAAGCCCACGTAGCCCAGCCCGAAAATGGCAACTTTCATATCGTCCTCACCAGTCGAAAAACTCTGATCCTTTACATGTGCAATAAGCATTCAGCCGGGCGAGGCAACAAAAAGCTGGGAAAAAGCGGTCTGCGGCCACCTGCGCCGCAGACCGCCATAATAAAGCCGGATCAGGAAAGGCCCTTGTACTGATAGGCCGTGGGATGGTCGCCCCGCTCCACCTGTGCTGCCAATATGATGATGTCGTCTTGCGCAACATCCGAAAACGGCCCGATCTCCATGCGCGCCAAGCCACTGAAATCCATGAGTGTTGTGAATGTCAGCTTGCGCGATATGCCATCGGCCAGCAGCGTATCGCTGAACAGGGTGTGTCCTCCCATGGTGTCAGGCAGCGCATCCAGCGCGGCTGAATAGGTATAGGATCTTTGTGCATCCAGATCCCGCACCCTGAACAGAATACTTTGCGAACTGCCCTGCCGCAGCCAGATCGTGGTGCAGACCGGTTCTGCCTGCACGACGGCAAATTCGTGGAATTCCTTGCGGTGCCAGGATTCTCCGTTGGAAATCAGCGCGTAGCCTGAAAACCGGCCTAACGCGTTCAGCCCCAGGGGGGGCGATGTGCCCGCCGAACCGGTCCATGTGGACACGTCTTCGGAATAGGCGACGAGATTACGGGGCGCCGCTGTGTGACCGCGAATCGTGCGGTGGCGCTGAATGGAATTCATCGCGTCACCTCAGGACGCTGTGATCGCGTGAATGCCCAGGGCTGTCGTGCCCGTCGCCAGAACCCGGCGCACACCGCAGAAAAGCCAACCGAAATCAGGCATCATGACCGTGCGCACCTGACCTGTCACGCTCTCGAAGGACACGGCGCCGGCGGATTCGATGTAAAGCGAAACAGCCACTACAGGCAGCTCCGCGGCATCATCAGGGGTCACGGGCATGTAGTCGCGACCCGGATCGGACAGGTTGGACGATTTATTATGGAATGGATTTGTCATAAATTACCTTTCGCCACCCGACATGCGGTGCAGCTCAAAAAACATCTCTAAGGGGAAGTGGTCCTGAGACCCGCACCGAATGTCGCGCGAAATACTTACGATCCGATTAACACGCCCGGCTGAAATTCACCGCGCGCAAGGCGCAATACAACATTGCACAAGCGCGGCGTTATTGCGAAAAGCCAAGACTGTAAAAGGCCGAACTGTGAAAAACTGGACAAGCGCGCCATCGCCCGCGTGTCGATCCGGATATCTGCACGGCAAATGAGGGATGAGACATGCGCATCGCGATGATCGGAACAGGATATGTCGGACTTGTATCGGGGGTGTGTTTCTCCGATTTCGGGCACCATGTGACTTGTGTGGACCTGAATGCGGACAAGATCGCGCGGCTCGAAAACGGCGAGGTGCCGATCTACGAGCCGGGTCTGGATGATCTGATGGCGCGCAACATGGCTGACGGTCGTCTGGACTTCACCACCGATCTGCCCGCCGCCGTGGCCGCAGCCGATGCGGTGTTCATCGCCGTGGGCACGCCCACACGGCGCGGCGACGGCCATGCCGATCTGACCTACGTGGAGGCCGCGACCCGCGACATTGCCGCCGCACTCGACGGCTATACGGTCGTGGTGACCAAATCGACGGTGCCCGTGGGCACGAATGCGCGCGTCGCCGGCTGGCTGCGCGACGCGGCGCCCGACGCGGATTTTGACGTGGCCTCCAACCCCGAATTTCTGCGCGAAGGGGCCGCGATCGAGGATTTCATGCGCCCCGACCGCGTGGTCGTGGGCCTCGACGCGCCGCGCGCGCGCCCTGTGATGGAGGCGATCTACCGCCCGCTGAGCTTGCGCGATGCGCCGGTGATGTTCACCGATCTGGCGTCGGCCGAGATGATCAAATACGCCGCCAACGCCTTTCTGGCGACCAAGATCAGCTTCATCAACGAGATCGCGGCGCTGTGCGAGCGGGTCGGCGCGGACGTCAAGCAGGTGTCTACCGGCATGGGGCTGGACAACCGCATCGGCTCCAAGTTCCTGCATGCAGGCCCCGGCTATGGCGGCTCGTGCTTTCCCAAGGACACCCGCGCGCTGGCGCGAATCGGCCAGGAACACGCCGTGCCCCAGCGCATCGTGGAAACCGTGATCGAGGTGAACGAGGCGACCAAGCGGCGCATGGTGGACAAGATCTTCGACATGCTGGACGGCGCGCCCGCAGGCAAGCGGGTCGCCATCCTCGGCGTGACCTTCAAGCCCGATACCGACGACATGCGTGAGGCCCCTGCCCTGACCATCGTCCCCGCTCTCGTGGGCGCAGGGGCCGAGGTCCGCGTGACCGACCCGCAGGGCCGCCATGAGGGCGAGAAACTGCTGCCCGGCGTCACCTGGCACGAAGATGCCTATGAGGCTGCGCAAAACGCAGACGCCGTGGTGCTCTTGACCGAATGGAACCAGTTTCGCGCACTTGATCTGGCGCGCCTGCACGATACAATGGCCGGATCGGCGATCGCGGACCTGCGCAATGTCTACCGCATAGATGACCTCAAATCCGCAGGGTTTTCGCCTGTTTCAGTCGGATATGGGCTCTCGAACATTTCAGAGGATATATCATGAAGCTCGCACATTTCGGTTCTGCCATGCTCGTATGCCTCATGTTCGCGGCGTGCGCGGGCGAACAGGGTCAACGGTTTGAGTCCAGCCTCAGCTTTTCACAAGCCAGCAACATGCTGCGCGATGAAAATGTGGTGCCTGCCAACCGCGCCTACGCCATCCGCCAACTCAACCGTCTGGCAGATCAGGGCGACACCCGCGCGCTGAACTTTCTCTCGGCAGGATATCTGCGGGGCCGCAACGGGCTGCCCCAGGATGACGTGCGCGCCGCGCAATATTTCGAGCTGGGCCGCGAGGAGGGCGACATGTCCGCCACCCGCACCTTGATACGGCTGTACTCGGATTCCGAAAGCGCGGCCTACGACCCCGAGCGCGTGGTCGAGCTGCTGACCGCCGAATTCGAAGGCGGCGATGAGGCGGCCGGTCTCAAGCTGATGAATTTCCTGACCGAACAGGGTCAGATCGAACAAGCGCAGGCGGTTCAGACAGCACTGATCGCAGGTGGCAACATGCGCGCACAACGCGTGCGGGCGGCCAGCCTGCTGGACGAGACCAATCCCGACTACAACCCCGCGCGCGCCATCGATCTCTACGAGGAGCTCGCCGCACAGGGCGACGCCGAGGCCCTGCGCCAGTTGGGTCGCATCTATCTGCGCGGCATGGGGGTCGAGCAGGATCGCGCTCGGGCCGTGGCCTATCTGGAACGCAGCCTGGCAGCGGGAAACAACCGCGCAGGGCTCACCATTGCCTCGCTCAGACTCAACCCCAGAACGGAGATCTATGACGAGCAAAGCGGCTACGCCCTGCTTGAGGATCTTGCCGCACAAGGCGAGGCCGGGGCGTGGGTTCAACTCGCGCGTCGTTCGCCGGACCGGTATGTGCGCACCATGCAGGATCTGCTGCGCGCGCAGGGCGTCTATCAGGCACCGTCCACGGGTCAGATAGACCCCGCGACCATACAGGCGCTGGTCGAGTGGTGTCCGGCCAACGACGTGCCTGGCGATTGTACGCTGGATCCGTTTTCGCGTGACGTCTCACGCGCGCTGGCCCGCGCGGCACGCAGGGCACAGTCTTGAGCCGACGCGCGCTGATTACCGGCACGGCTGGGTTCATCGGCTTTCACCTGGCGCGCCACCTGCTGGACCTCGGCTGGGTGGTGCACGGCTTTGACGGGATGACCGATTATTATGACGTGTCGCTCAAACGCGACCGTCATGCGCTGCTGGCAGAACATCCCAACTTCACCGCGCATGAGGCGCTGCTGGAGGATATGCCGGCGCTCAGCGCGGCCGCCGAGGCCGCGCGTCCCGATCTGATCGTGCATCTGGCCGCCCAGGCGGGTGTGCGCTACTCGCTCGAAGCGCCGCGCGCGTATGTCGAGGCCAATCTGGTCGGCGGCTTCAACGTGCTGGAGATCGCGCGGATGCATGCCCCCGCGCACCTGATGATGGCCTCCACCTCCTCGGCCTACGGGGCCAATACCGACATGCCGTTTGCGGAAATACACAAGGCCGATCACCCCCTGACGCTCTATGCCGCCACCAAGAAGGCGAACGAGGTGATGGCCCATTCCTACGCCCATCTGTGGAAGATCCCGACCACCCTGTTCCGGTTCTTCACCGTTTACGGCCCCTGGGGGCGGCCTGACATGGCGCTCTACAAGTTCGTATCCGCAATGGACCGCGGCCAGCCGATCGAGCTTTACAACCGCGGCGACATGGCGCGCGATTTCACTTATGTGGGCGATCTGGTGGCGGGCATCACCGCCCTGATCGACGTGACCCCGCCGCAGGTGGCGGACCGCACGGATGCCCCGCTGGCCCGCGACACCCCAGGGTGCGACAGCCTCAGCCCCGCCGCCCCGTGGCGCGTGGTCAATATCGGCAATGGCGCGCCCAGCCGTCTAGGCGATTTCGTCGAGGCGATCGAGGCCGCAATGGGCATGGAGGCGCAAAAGTCCCTGCTGCCCATGCAAAAGGGCGACGTGCCCGCGACCTGGGCCAGCACCGACCTTTACGAAGCTCTGACCGGCGGCCCCCTGCCCCGCACGGATCTGCGCGATGGCGTGGCGGCGTTCGTGGAGTGGTATCGCACCAGAGGTGCGTAAATTAGGGGGCGCACCAGAGGTGCGTAAAGCAGGACCGCACCAGAGGTGCGTGAGCAGGGATCGCATCGCGGGAATCTCATTCCGCCCATCGCGATAATCGTGGCGACACCCTCCCGACTCAGAGAAGGCCCGTCACGACAAAGACCGACTCGACTAAACCCGAATCAAAAAGAGGCCCCGAAGGACCTCTTTCTATCTCGACTTCAGAAAGCTGCCGCTTATGCAGCGCTGCCCTCGTCCTCGTCATCGGGCGCGCCCGGTGCACCCGGTGCGGCTGCGGTCGAGCTTGCAATCGCCGCGACCACGGCACCCGAGATGCGACCGGAGACCGCTGCAACAGCCGAGACGCGTGCGCCCTGGGTCGGCGACAACCGGGCCGTGCTCACGACGCTGACAACTTCTGCATCGCTCATCCCGCTGGCCAGAGCGGTGTTGACGGCTACTTCCTGCAATGGGCTGTTGGGGGGAACGAGTGACAGGATCGCGGAACAGGCAGCGCCACTGCTGCTGCATGCGGTGAGGATCTCGTCCTGAAGCTGTACGTCGAAGGCACGTCCGTCATCCACCATCTGCGCGCTGGCAGCAAACGGGGATAGCAAAAGCGCAAGCACTGCGATTGCGCTGCGAAGGGTCTGGGTCATAGAAGCCTCCAAAAAAAATTATGAGCCGATTTACGGTGCGTTGCGATATTTTGGGATGCGTTGCAGTATATCTATCTCGACACAATGCTATATATCAAGCGATATATCAAATATATAGCGCGTGCATGGGGCAAATCGAACAGTTTACCGCCCCGCGCAATGAATTAAGACAGCGCCGGTCATCAATGAGTGCGATCACCAAGTTCAGATGACGGACACATCTACACGATGGGTAAAATTCCATGAAACCTCTTTTTCCGGCTCTTGCGGGTGGCATCCTGGCCATCGCAGCTCTGCCTGCCGTAACAGCCGAGATGAGTGCGGTGCTGGGCGGGGGCCATTCCCAGATCACCCGGATGGAAGCTCTTGAAAGCGGGCGTCCCACGGTTGGGCTGTCTACGGATTCGCACAAACGTGTGCTGGATCTGTGCGTGGATACGGTGAGCGATCCGCGCATTTTCTCGCAAGGTGCCGCCACGCGTGACGCCATCCTGTCCCATTGCGAGGGAGAGCTTGCGCGCGCCGAGCAATATGCGCCTGCGGACGGCTTCATCTGGTGGGTTCGCGCCGCGCTGGCCGCAGAACGAAACGACGTGGAGGCGATCTTCACCGCACTGCAACGCTCGCGCGAGACCGCGCCATACGAGTTGTGGATCGCGCTGCGGCGCGAGCGGATCGCGCAGCGGCTGGAAGCGCTGCAATCGCCCGCGGACCGTGCCGGTCATGATGCCGACCTGCTGGTGCTGGCGCGCAGCCGCCGCGGCGTGCAGCGTCTGGCCACGCGGTATCTGAACGACACCGATTTTCGCGAACGCATCACCGCGCTGGTGGAAACCCTGCCCGTCGAGAATCAACGCCGATTCCTGGCGAATGTGCGGAGCGCGGCACAATGAGTGTCGCCATGAAACAGCGCACATCCGGCTCCGCCCGGTCTTCCTCGAAATCGAGCCGCAGCGCCACGCAGGCCACGCTCAGCGTGGTGCTGGTCGTGCTGCTGGCGCTGGCTCCGCTGCCATTGGGGTCGAACCGCCCCGTGTTCTGGGCGCTCGGCGCGCTGGTGCTGGGGATCAGCGGGGCGATCTATTGCGCAACGCTGGCCGTGCGGGGGCAATCGCTGCGCATGTCGCCTGCATGGCTCCGCACGGCGATGGCGCTGGGGGCGGCCTATCTGTTCTGGATCGTGCTTCAGGTCCTGCCCCTGGGCGCGCTGACCGGCGGGTTCGAAACCACCCTGCCCTCGGGTCTGGTGGTGCGCCACGACACGCTCAGCCTGACGCCCGGCGCCAGCACGTTGGCAGCGCTCAGGGTCGCGGGCTATGGCATGCTGTTTTTCCTCGGCTTGCAGATCGCGGCAAACCGCGATCGCTCCAAGAAGGTGGCCCAGGCGCTGTTCTTCATGGTCACGGCATGGGCGCTCTATGCGATGCTGGCGCTGGTCCAGTTCGGCGACACGATCCTGTTCTTTGAGAAATGGGCTTATTTCGGCTCAGCCACCGGACCGTTCGTCAACCGCAACTCCTTCGCGACCTTTCTGGCGATGGGGCTGGTGACAGGGCTGGGGCTGGTCGCGGACCGGGCGACGCGCGCGCAGCGGCACGCCTCCACCAGTCGTGCGACGCAGCTGACCGATGCCAGCTCGATGCATATCTATCTTCTGGGGCTGATGTCGCTTCTGGTGCTGGCGACGCTGTTCCAGTCCAATTCGCGCATGGGCGTGTTTGCGGGTCTTGTCGGGGCCAGCCTGACGCTGATGCTGATCGTCGCGCGGCGCCTGACGCTCAACCGTCGGGCGCTTTTGCTGGTGCCGCTGGCGCTGGCGGTAACGGGCGGGCTCACGGCGTGGTTTTATGGCGGCGTGCTGTTTGACCGGCTCGGCGGGGTCGAGCAAGCCGCCAATGTGCGCGTGGCCGTCTACAGACAAGTGCTCGACATGATCGCGCAGCGCCCGCTGACGGGCTGGGGCGCGGACAGCTTCGAGGTGATGTACCGGGCGTTTCGCGAACCCCCCGTCTCGGTGGAGTTCAGCTGGGCGCGCGCGCATTCGACATATCTGAGCCATTGGGTGGAAAGCGGCGTGATCGCCGGCTCGATCCCGATGATCCTGGTGGGCTGGGCCTTCGTGGCCTGCCTGTGGGCGGCCATCCGGCGCGACAGAGACATCGTGCTGCCCGCCATCGGTGCCGGGGTAATTCTGACGGGCGCGGTGCACTCTCTGGTCGATTTCAGCCTCGAAATGCAGGCGAACACTTGGCTGTTCATCGTGCTGATCGCCCTGGCGCTGGGGAGGGACCGCACAAAGCGCGACCGCGCGCGCACCCAGGCAAGTTCCGCCCCGGCAAGCCCGATATCGACGGACAGCACACCCCAGGAAACGCCGGACCCCGTTGCAATTGAGGTCCCCGTCCACCCCCCCGTGCAGGATCTGCGCACCCCCTCGTTCGGCAAACCGTCCGCACAGGCCCGGCCCGATGAAGCGGGCAAGCCCTCTACCCCAGCGTCCCCCTCCGCTCACCCCAATAACCGTGGCAAGAAACGCCGCAAAGGGCGGCGGTGATGGCATTTCTGCGCCGGTTTCTCGGCCGCTTGAATGCGCCCCCTGCCCCGGCCCTGCCGGTGCCCGTGCAGACTCTGCCCGATGGGCCGCTCTATGCCGTGGGCGATGTGCACGGCCAAGCCGATCAATTCGACCGGCTGCAAGAGGCCATCCTGACTGACGCGCGCACGCGCGGCGAGGATGTGGCGCGCATCGTGTTGCTGGGCGATTACGTGGATCGCGGGCCCGACAGCGCAGGCATGCTCGACAGGATGTGCGCCCCGGCCCCCTCAGGCGTGGAGCGCCTGTGCCTCAAGGGCAATCACGAGGCGATGTTCCAAAACTTTCTGGACGCGCCAGACCCGCGCCATGCGTGGCTGGACTTCGGAGGTCGTGAAACGCTGGCCTCCTACGGGCTTTACACCGACCGGCTGGCCGCCGCTCCGCGCCATTTCGCAGCGTCCATCCAGGCGATGATCCCGGCCGAGCATATCGACTTTCTGGCAACCTTGCCGCTGGCCGCGTCGAACGCGACGCATTTTCTGTGCCATGCCGGCGTGGACCCCGCCCGACCCCTGGATGCACAGGACGAACAGACGCTGTTGTGGATTCGCGAACCGTTCCTCAGCCACGATGCCCCGTTGGAGCGAATCGTGGTGCACGGGCACACCCCCGTGAGCGCGCCTGATCTGCGCGGCTGGCGGATCAATGTCGACACCGGCGCCTATAGCGGAGGGCCGCTCAGCGCCGTGCGCCTGGACGCGACACGTCCCCCCGAAATTTTGAACATAAACTGATACTTTAGGCTCTGGTCCGTTAAGGTTGCTTTTGCTATTTGAGGCAAACTGCGCGCTTGCGCGCCGAAATTTAAAGGGTCACAAGATCTGATGGAAAACAGCGATATCGATATTCGTGGCCTTCTGGGTATCTTGCGTCGACAGGTACGGATCATCCTTTATACCGTCGTTCTGATCTTGGGCCTGACGGCGTTGTGGCTGTTTTCATTGACGCCGCTCTATACGGCCTCGGCGTTGATCCTGATCGATCCGGCGGCCTCCAACCTGCTCGACACCAGCGAACGACAGACCTCCTCGGCGTCGGACAATGCCCGCGTGGCCTCCGAGGTGGAAATCCTGCGCTCCGAGGCGCTGGCGCTGGCGGTGGTGCAGGATGCCAACCTGGTCAACTCGGTCGAGTTCGGCGTGCAGCTCAGCCTGCGCGACCGGGTCGAGGCGCTTTTGGGCTTCACCCCCAGCACCGACGTCTCCCCGCAGCGCGCGCTGCAAGGTGTCGTGAACAACTTTCGCAATGCCATCAGCGTCAGCCGCCGGGGCCTGACCTATCTGGTCGAGCTCAAGATCACATCCGAGGACCCCGACCGCGCCGCCCTGCTCGCGAACATCGCGTCCCAGACCTATATCGACCAGCAGATTCAGGCCAAGGTCGGCAGCGCACTGGCCGCGCGTGATATCATCCAGTCGCGCATCGCCCAGGCCGACGCCGAGCTGGTCGAGTCCGAGCGGGCCTTCGACGACTTCATCGACAGCAATTTCGACCGAATCGAGCAGGAAACCGGCCGCACCGACCTGACCGCCCTGCGCGAGGCCCTGGCGGAAATCCGCGACAGATCCACGCAAAGCCGCGTTGTGGCCAACCAGATCAGCCGCGACATCCAGGTCGGCAACTGGGCGGCCATCGCCGCCTCGCTGCAAAACGAGACGGTCTCCGCCCTGCAACGCCAGCGCGACGCGCTGACCGCGGATCTCGCCAACGCCACGGCCGATCAGGAAATCAACCTGCGCGCGGAGCTTGAGGCGCTGGACGCCCGCCTCAGCGACGAGGCCGGCGCCGCCCTGACCGATTTGCGCGCAGAGCTGGCCAACCTGGACGCTGAGGCTTCGGATTTTCAGTCCGAACTGCGCTCCTCGGTGCTGACTGCGGACCTGCCGCCCGAACTGCTGACCCAGATTTTCTCGATCCAGCAACGCGCCACCCTGGCGCGCAACCAATATCAGACCCTGCTCAGCCGCCTGCGCGATTTTGAAACGCAGGCCGATCTGCAAATCGCGGATGCGCGTGTGGTCTCCCCGGCCTTTGCCCCCTCCTCCGCGTCTTTTCCCAACAAGCGTCTGACACTGGCGCTGGCCCTGATGGGCGCGCTGGGTCTGGGGGTCGGGCTGGGCTTTCTGCGTGAATTCTACGTCGGCGGCTTCGTGTCCGACACCCAGGCGTCGGATGTGCTGAACCTGCCGATCTCCGCCACTGTGCCCAGAATCGACGAAACCGGCCAGACGCCGGTGGATCAGGTCGTCAAGGCGCCGCTCTCTTTCTATGCGGAGGCCTTGCGCCGCCTGCGCGCGTCCATCGACCAGAAGCTGATGCGCGACGGCAAGACGCCCAAGGATGCGACCGTGGTGATGGTGGCCTCGAGCCTCCCGGCTGAGGGCAAGACGACGACCTCGCTCAGCCTGGCGCGGACCTATGCGATCTCAGGCAAGCGCACCTTGCTGATCGATTGCGACCTGCGAAAGCCCTCGATCTCCAAGACACTGGGCCTGACGGGCAAGGTCGGCCTGCTCGACTATCTGATCGCCACAAAGGACGAACCGGTGGCGCTGCAGGACATCATGGCCCTCGACCCGATCACCGATCTGGAGGTCATCCCCTCCATGGGCCGCTCGAACCGTCCCACGGATCAGCTGCTGACCTCGCGGGCGTTCTCGGAGCTGATGCAGGCCGTGCGCGATCATTACGACGTGATCGTGCTGGACACCCCGCCGATGCTGCCGGTGGTCGACGGGCGCTACATCTCCTATCACGCGGATGCCATCGCGCTGGTCATCAAATGGGCCGAAACCCGCCAGCAGGATGTCCGCCAGACCATGTCCCTGATCAACGAGACCAAGCGTGAGGACGTGCCCGTCTTCGGCGTGCTCAACCAGCAAACCACTCAAAACAAGAAGTACTATTATCAGGGCTACTACACCTATGGCGGCTACACGCAGGAATAAGCTGCGTTTTCCCGCCCCGTAGCGAAAAAGGGCCCCGTTCGGGGCCCTTTTTTAATGAGCCCGGCGGCATCCGCGCGGAGCTGCACCGTGAGGGGGCGGTCAGCCGGTTGGAGATCACCGGGCATGAGCTGACACCGCATCAGGCGCAGATGCTGGCCGGTGCGCTGGAGGTGATGCTGGACGAGACCTGAGAGGCCAGGCGCGAATGATCCCCGCGCCTGCCCCCCGCCTGCGCCCTTTATATAATCCAAGTGCTCTGCGCCTCGACGTCCGCTTCGGTGGCGTTGAGCACCACCAGCACCTCGGTCGGGGCTGCGATCCAGACGTCCGCGCCTTGCTGGGTGATCGCCGCCTCCGCCTGCGCCTGGCTGGTCAGGCCAAGGCCCGTCAGGTCGAACATATCCACCCCGGCCTCGTAGTCGTAGACCGTGTCGATCCCGTCGCCGGTCGCGAACACGAACGTGTCCGCGCCGCTGCCCCCGACCAGACCGTCATTGCCCGCGCCGCCCCAGATCCGGTCCGCGTCGTCCAGACCGTAGAGCGCGTCGTTGCCTGCGCCGCCCTCCAGCGTGTCGCCGCCGCCCTCGCCGATCAGGATGTCGGTCCCGTCGCCGCCGCGCAGCAGGTCGCTCTCGCTGCCGCCGCGCAGCTCGTCGTCGCCCGCGCCGCCGTCCAGCGTGTCCGCGCCCGCCTCACCGTAGAGGAAGTCGCGATCCGCGCCGCCCTCCAGCACATCGGCGCCGTCGCCGCCCGCCAGCGTGTCGATCCCGTCATTGCCGAACAGGAAGTCATCGCCAAGCTGCCCGAACAGCAGATCGTTGCCCGCATTGCCCGACATCGTGTCGTTGTCCTGCTGTCCGATCATCTGGTCGTCGCCCGCGCCGCCATCCATGCTGTCGTCGCCGCTGCCACCCCACAAGGTGTCCGCCCCCGCGCCGCCGTCCAGCGTGTCCACGCCCGCCTCGCCGTAAAGGTCGTCGTCGCCAAGGCCCCCGCGCAGCAGGTCCGCGTCATCGCCCCCCGCCAACAGGTCCGCGCCGTCGTCGCCGTCCAGCGTGTCGTTGCCCGCCTGGCCGTAGATATCATCATCGCCCAGCCCGCCGGACGCCATGTCCGCGCCCAGACCCGCGATCACCAGATCGGCGTCGTCGCCCGCCGCCAGCGTGTCGTCGCCGTCGCCGCCCCACAGCTGATCCGCGCCCGCACCGCCCGTCAGCAGGTCGTTGCCCGCCTCACCGTAGAGGCCGTCGTCGCCCGCGCCGCCGTCCAGCGTGTCGATCCCGTCGCCGCCCGCCAGCGTGTCGGCCCCGTCACCGCCCGACAGATCATCCGCGCCGATCTGACCGTAGAGCGTGTCGTTGCCCTGATCCCCGATCAGGATGTCATTGTCCTGCTGACCGATTAACAAATCATTGCCATCGCCGCCGTTGAGCACATCCTCGCCCGCGCCGCCTGACAGCTCGTCATGGTCGCCGCCGCCCTCCAGCGTGTCGTGGCCGTCCTCGCCGAACAACCGATCACCGCCCGCGCCGCCGGTGACGTAATCATCATCCGCCCCCGCACCGACCAGATCAGCCCCGTCGCCGCCTGAAATCACATCCGCGCCGACCCCGCCATAAAGGCTGTCCAGACCCAGACCCCCCTCAAGCGTATCCGCGCCAGCACCGCCAACCAGAAAATCACCGCCAGACCCGCCGGAAACGACGTCAGACCCGGCACCCGAAAACACCGTGTCCGCCCCATCGCCGAGCGTCAGCACGTTGTCACCGTCGGTTCCGATCACGGCAATGCTCTGCGGCCCGCTGAACGCCACGTTTTCGATGGAGATCAGCACATCGTCGAGCGTGGCATCGAAGGTGCCGCTGTTGGTGCCGGCAACCAGATCGATCGTGCTGGTAAAGGCGTTGGGATCGCTGCCCGTGGTGTTGATGACCAGCGTATCGTTGCCCGCGCCCCCATCGAAGGTGTCGCCGCCCGACCCGCTGAGGAACCTGTCATCCCCGTCGCCGCCCGAAACGCTGTCATCGCCGTCACCATCGGACAGCTCGTCATTGCCTGCACCACCCTCCAGCGTGTCGTCTCCGCCCAGCCCGTTGAGCGTGTCGTCGCCGCCAAGGCCACGGAACATGTTGGAGCCATCGTCGCCGCGGATCTCGTCGGCCTGATTGGTGCCGCGTATGCTCTCGATATTGCTGAGGATATCGGTGTCGCCAAAGCCGTCGGTGGCGATGCCTGTCACCAGATCGACGGTGATGGCCCCGGTGCCGCCATCGCCTGCCTCACTGTCATAAGAGACCTGGTCAAAGCCGCTGCCACCAGTGATCGTGTCGTTGCCTGCGCCGCCCTCGATATAGCTGCCGCCGTTGCCTGCGGTGATCAGATCGTCACCGCCGCCGGCCTCGAAGATGTTCTCGAACCCGTCCGCGCCGGTCAGGGTGTCGGCCTGTTCGGTGCCCTCGACCTTCTCGATGGAAATCAGGGTGTCGGTGTTGCCGTGGGTGTCGATGGCCACGCCGGTGGTCAGGTTGACGGTGACGCCCGCGCCGCCGGTTTCACGGTCGTAGCGCACGGAGTCCTCACCGTCGCCGCCGTCGAGGCTGTCATTGCCCGCGCCGCCGACCAGATCGTCGTCATCCGCGCCGCCCTCCAGCGTGTCATTGCCATTGCCGCCGAACAGCAGATCCTCACCGTCGGTGCCGCGCAGCAGATCGTCGCCGTTATAGCCCACGATCTCGTCATCGCCCGCACCGCCGCGCACGGTGTCGGCAAAATCGTTGCCCTCAAGATAGACACCCTCGCTCAGCGTGACCGCGTCGATGTCGTAGCGGTATTCGGCCAGCAATGCGGCAAGCTGGCTGTCGTCGCCGAAAAATTCGATCGCATCGAGCGCGTCGGAGAGCGCGAGCAAGTCGACATTCACCTCCTTGAGATCGGCAAGCAGGGTCCGCCCCCCGCCCGAGATGTCAAACAGCGCGATGCGCGTGACGGTGCCGCCATTCGCGTACTCGGCAAAGTCGAAGCCGTCGAGCTGCACCGCGAGGGTGCCCGCGTTGTTGGGCAGGAAGGCCAGATCGGACTGGAACAGGTAGTCGGGCGAGAAATCGTCGATATCGAGCAGCACGCCCGCCACACTGGCGGTGAAATTGACCGATGCGTAGTAATCGACCTCGGCTATATCGGGCAGCTGTTCTTCAAGGATCAGATCGCTGTCGGTGAGTACGGTGATGTTGTTTTGGGGAGAGACGAGGCTGAGATCGGCGTTCTCGATCACGATCTCTGATCCGTCCACAGTCAGCACCAGATCATCGCCCCGCTCGAACGCGCCCGCGACCACGGATTGCGCCCCGGCGCTGTCCAGCCCGAAACGGGTCAGATCAATGCTGTCCTGCGTCACGCTGAAATCGGTGATGGTGCCGCCGTCGGTGGAGATCACAAAGGTGTCGGAACCCGCACCGCCGGTGAAGGTGTCGTTACCCCCCTGACCGCCATCCAGAATGTTGTCGGCAGTGTCACCGATTATGATGTCCCGCCACCAGCTGCCCACGATATTCTCGACATTGGTGATCGTGGCTTCATCCGTACTGTCATCGATGTAGCGACGCTCGACCAGGCCCGCGGCAAGATCAATTGTCAGGCCATTTGTATACCCAAAATTCCAGAGGGCCCAGTCGCCGCTGCCCGCACCGCCGTTGATGACGTCATTGCCCCCTCCGGTGAAAAACACATCGTCACCCGTACCACCCGTAAAGGTATCCGCGCCCAATGTGCCGACATAGTGCTCAAAATTGACGAAGGTGTCGGTGCCGCCGCGCCCGTCGATGGCGATACCGGTCGCGACGTTGATGTTCACACCTAAAGCGGAGCGTTCGTCATCATAGACTAGAACATCCTCGCCCGCGCCGCCGTCCAGACTGTCATCGCCCGCCGCGCCATAGATATAATCGTCGCCTGCACCGCCCGCGATGGTATCGTCGCCATCCGCGCCATAGATATATTCATCGCCGTCCCCGCCGGTGACGCTGTCATCCCCATCCGTGGTCAGCAGATCGGTGTCCACGCCGTCGGCCCCTGTGGTGATGGCCGTCAAGCGGGCCGTCAGGTCCTTCATCTCAAGGGTCTGGAACGCGTCGTCCACCGCATCCTGCGCAAGGAACGCATCGGCCAGCTGATCCACGCTCAGCGTGCCGGAGGTCACGGTAAACCCGCCAACTGCGGTGCCGTTCACGCTGACGTCGAGCCCGGTGATGGTGCCGCTTTCGACCTCACCCTCGAAATCATAGGTAAACCCGGTGCCGGTAAAGGTGGAGACCTGCCCGGTCGCGTCGGAAATGGTGAAGCTGGTGGCGGTGCCGCCCGGTTCGGCATCGCCGTTCATAACGGCATTTTCCAACAGCTCGGTCAGATCGCCCTCACCCAGCTGGGTCACAGTCAGATCGACCGCGCCGGCGGACGCAACGGTCTGGAATGTGACCGGGGACACCGCCCGATCGCGCAGGGTCACGGTGCCTGTCAGCCCGGTGCCGCCATCCGCAAGGTTCAGCACGGTATCGTCGCCCGCCGTGCCGGCCGCCGACAGGATCGCGTCGATCTGCGCCTGGCTCATCAAGGTGCGTGAAAAATCGAGCGTCTCGCCGGCCTCCAGATCGGTGATGGTCACATCGCCACCGCCCAGGATCATGAACGTGTCGATGCCGCCCTCGCCGCGCAGCTCGTCGCTGCCCGCGGCGCCCGAAACCAGCGTGTCCTCGCCGTCGCCACCGCGCAGACGGTTGTCCAGCACCGATCCGATCAGGATATCGGCCTGGTCTGTGCCGCGCGCGCGCGCCACACCGGCCAGCAGATCCTCATCCCCGAACCCGTCTATGGCATAGCCCTGGTTCAGATTGACATAAACGCCGTCCGTCCCGCCGTAATCCGCATCGTTGTCGTAGCGCACCTCGATCCGCCCGCTGACCCCGCCGGTGTCTGTGCCCGAATACGCCGAGGACAAGACCCAGTCTTCACCGGCAAAGGTGCGCAGCTGGATATTATCCGCACCGCCCATCACCACGTCCTCCAGATCGGTGCCCTCGATCAGCTCGAAATTCGTGACGGTATCGACGTTGAAGAACGGATCACCGACCAGATCGGTATAAAGGGCTGCATAGATACCCGTGTCGATCAGCGCCCCATCGGTCGGCATGTTGATCAATACGTCGAAATCGTCCGGGGAGGTGCCGCCGTCCAGCGTATCGAACCCGCGGTCGCCGTTGATCGTGTCATCGCCCGCACCGCCGGAGATGGAATCGTCGCCCTCCAACCCTTCGAGGACATCATTGCCCGCGCCGCCGTCGATCGTATCGGGCCCGATACCCGAGGGCACATTGACATCATCGCCCGACGATCCGGTGTAATCAAAATCAATGGTGGCAAACAGCGTGTCGAGCGGGCCGCTGTTCCCACCGGCATCCGCATCCAGCGCATCGACAAAGGCCACGAGGCCGAAATTCAGCCCGGTAATTCGGCCCAGCAGGGTCGTGGCGGAGCTGTCGGCATAAAACTCCAGCGCCGTGATGGTGCCCGCGACCGGCTCGTCATTCCCGTCGAGCGTGAAACCGCTTCCCACCAACGCCACGCTGGCGGCGCCGAATTCCGCGCCCAGCTCCGCGCGCGCGGAACTGAAGCTGAGGATGCTCGCCTCTCCGTCGATCAGAACGGCATCGAAAATATCGGAAATGGACCCCGGAAGGATCTGGATCGCGGTGGCAATGGTCATGGGAGTCCTCGGTACTGTTTTATGTGGCAGGACATGTCGAAACACGCCCCGTATCGGCGCCCTCCGGACCGATATTTATGACGTTACATTACCCTCAAAATACCCCATAAGGAAAGACTGTATTTCCATCTGCACACCCCGTGTCTTACTGTTTTCCCGGCATGGACTGACAGCGCTCTATTCTATACTGAAATGATCCTTGAGACAGATCTGCCGCACCTTTCGTGCGCACCGGACATGGGAGGCGCGAAATGACCCAAGGCCCCCAATGACCCAAGACCCTGACCGCCGCCCCCGGACCGCCGGGCCTGCGCCACGATCACGCGCCTCCGCATCCGTCAGCCCTGCCTCGATCCGGGTCATCGTGCCCACGCTCAACGCCGCAGACGATCTCGACCGCCTGTTGCCGGCACTGGCCGCACAGACCGGGCTGATCCGCGACCAGGTGCTGGCCATCGACAGCGCCTCCACCGACGGCACGCCCCAGCGGTTGCGCGCATGGGGCGCGCAGGTGATCGACATCGCGCGCGCCGATTTCGACCACGGGGCCACACGGGCCATGGCCGCCGCGCACTGCGCGGATGCCGATATCCTGATCTACATGACCCAGGACGCCATTCCCGCCGATCCGCACACGCTGTCCAACCTGCTGGCCGCCTTTGAGGATCCGCACGTCGCCATGGCCTATGGCCGCCAACTGCCCCGCCCGCAGGCCGGCCAGATCGAGCGTCACGCCCGCCTGCGCAACTATCCCGACCGCTCGGACCGGCGCGTGCTGGCGGATGCGCCCCGGCTGGGCCTGCGCACCTGCTTCACCTCCAACAGCTTTGCCGCATATCGCCATGACGCGCTGCGCGCGATCGGCTCGTTCGCGCGCCCGGCCTTCTTTGCCGAAGACCAGATCGCCGCCGCGCGCCTGCTGATCGCCGGTCACGCGCTGGCCTACCGGGCCGATGCGCAGGTGATCCATTCCCACGGCTACGGCCTGCGGGCGGAGGCCGCGCGCTATTTCGACATCGGCGTGTTTCACGCCCGCTCCCCGTGGCTGCTCGACACATTCGGCGGGGCCGAACAGGCCGGGGGCGGGTTTGTCACGTCCGAGATCGCGTATCTTTTGCGCCACGCACCCCTGCGCCTGCCCGAAGCCGCCCTGCGCACCGTCTTGAAATATGCCAGCTACCGTCTGGGCCGGGCCGAGGCCCGCCTGCCCCGCCCGCTCAAAGCGTGGCTGAGCCAGCAACCCGCCCAGTGGACCCGCGATCCCTAGCGACGCCTCAGGCGTAGCGCCCGCCCTTCTGGTGCCAGGCGAAGGCCGAACCGATCATCCGCTCCAGCGTCGAGCGCTCCGCCCGCCAGCCCAGCACCTCGCCCGCCAGGGTCGAGCCGGACACCAGCGCCGCCGCATCGCCCGCGCGCCGCGCCCCGATGGTCACCGGCACATCCAGCCCGGTCACACGGCCTACGGCGTCGATCACCTCGCGCACCGAAAAGCCCCGCCCGGTGCCCAGATTGAACGCGGTTTCGACACCGCCGCGCGCCAGATGATCCAGGCCAAGCAGATGCGCCGCCACCAGATCCTCAACATGCACGTAATCGCGCACGCAGGTGCCGTCAGGCGTGGGGTAATCAGTGCCGTAAAGCGTCAACGACCCCCGCCGCCCCGTGGCGGCCTGCAAGGCCAGCGGGATCAGATGCGTCTCGGGGTCATGCGCCTCACCGATCTGCCCGTCCGCATCGGCCCCCGCCACGTTGAAATAACGAAACGCCACGCGGGCGATTCCATGCGCTCGGGCATAATCGGCGAGCATCGCCTCCACCGCCGCCTTGGACGCGCCGTAAGCGTTGAGCGGGGCAAAGCCCGCCCGCTCGTCCAGAACCTCGCCGTCGCGATCGCCGTAGGCCGCACAGGTCGAGGAAAACACGATCCGCCGGCAATCGCTGCGCACCATCGCGTCCAGCAAGCTCAGCGAGCCACCGGCATTGTTGTGCCAGTAGCGCCCCGGCTGGGCGCTGGCCTCACCCACATTGCTCAGCGCGGCGAAGTGCATCACGGCCTCGGGCCGCCAGCGCGCGAACACCGCGTCCAGCCGGTCGGCATCGTGCAGATCGCCCTGCTCGAACGGGCCGAACTTCACGGCGGGCGCAAATCCGGTGACCAGATTGTCATAGGCGATGGGCACATGCCCCGCCGCCGCCAGCGCCTTGCACGCATGGCTGCCAATATAACCCGCACCGCCCGTCACCAGAATATGTGCCATGAAGCGCGCTCCTGTCTTGCGGCGCAGCCCTAGCAGGAGCACCGCGCGATTTCACGGCAAAATATCACATCCCGGCGCAATTCCTGTCGGAACCGGGTTTCGCGCGCGAAACCGGATATCAATTTCCCGTTCACCATCCTAAAACATCCCTGAACAACACCTGCGCGCGCCCATCGAGGACATCCCATGCCCGACACCCCTGCTTCCACAACCCCCGCTTCACATACGACCCCCGCCCCGATCCATCCGCTCATCCTCGCCGGTGGCTCGGGCACCCGGCTGTGGCCGCTGTCGCGCAAATCCTACCCCAAGCAGTTTGCCCCCCTGATCGGTGAGACCAGCCTGTTCCAGCAAAGCCTGAGCCGCCTGTCAGGCCAGGGCTACGGCGCGCCGGTGGTGGTGACGGGGGACGATTTTCGCTTCATCGTGACCGAACAGATGCAGGGCGCGGGCGTGAACCCCGGCGCTGTCATCATCGAGCCTGAGGGCCGCAACACCGCGCCCGCGATCCTGGCCGCCGCCCTGCACATCGCCGCGGACACGCCCGATGCGCTGATGCTGGTCGCGCCCTCCGATCACGTGATCCCCGACGCAGATGCCTTCCGCGCCGCTGTGGATCAGGGCCGCGCGGCCGCGCAATCGGGCCGCATCGTGACCTTTGGCATCCGCGCCACATCCCCCGAAACCGGCTATGGCTGGCTGAAGCTGGAAACCGCCGCAACCCAGGGACCGCAACCGCTGGTGCGCTTTGTGGAAAAGCCGGACGCAGCCACGGCGCAAACCATGCTGGAGGCCGGAAACTACCTGTGGAACGCGGGCCTGTTCCTGTTTTCCGCCCGCACCATTCTGGAGGCCTTTGCCACCCACGCCCCCGATCTGCATGCCCCGGTCAGCGCGGCGGTCGCGGACGCAACGCCCGATCTGGGCTTCCTGCGGCTCGACCCCGCCGCCTGGTCGGGCGCGCCCGATATCTCCATCGACTATGCGGTGATGGAAAAGGCCGACAACCTGACCGTGGTCCCCTTCGAGGGCCGCTGGTCCGATCTGGGCTCATGGAAGGCCGTCGCCGCCGAGATGGGCGCGGACGCGCAAGGCAACGCGCTCAGCGGTCCGGCAACGGCGGTGAACTGCACGAACACGCTGCTGCGCGCCGAGGATCCGGGCCAGCAGGTCGTGGGCCTCAACCTCGATAACATCGCCGTGGTCGCGATGCGCGACGCGGTGCTGGTGGCCGACATGGACGCGGCCCAGGACGTCAAACAGGTGGTCGATGCGCTCAAATCCAAGGGCGCGAATCAGGCCACGACGTTTCCACGCTGTCACCGCCCCTGGGGCTGGTACGAAACCCTCAGCCTGGGGCCGCGCTTTCAGGTCAAGCGGATCATGGTGCATCCCGGCGCGCAGCTCAGCTTGCAAAGCCATGTGCACCGCTCCGAACACTGGACCGTGGTCGAGGGCGCCGCGATGGTCACCGTGGACGAGGATCGCCGCCTGCTGGGCGAAAACCAGTCGGTCTATATCCCGCTGGGCGCCGTGCACCGGCTGGAAAACCCCGGCAAGGTCGACCTGCACCTGATCGAGGTGCAATCAGGCCCCTATCTGGGCGAGGACGACATCATCCGCTACGAGGATATCTACGCGCGGGTATGAGGGCGGCGCGGATCAGGGCGCAAGGCCGGAATGACCCCGATCCCCCTGCCCGTTCAGTGCCCGGTGCCCTTGAACACCACCCGCACCGTCTTGAGGCAGATGCGGACGTCGGTCTTCAGGCTGACCTCCCGCGCATAGCGCGCATCGTAATCCACCCGCTCGGCAAAACCTGATTCGTTGCGGCTGGACACCTGCCACAACCCGGTGATGCCCGGACGCACCGCGTAATAGCCCGCACTGTCCCCGGTATAGAGCGCCTCTTGCGACGGCATGAACGGGCGCGGACCGACAAAGCTCATATCGCCCACCAGCACGTTCCAGATCTGGGGCAGCTCGTCGATGGAGTATTTGCGGATGACACGCCCCACCCGGGTGATGCGCGGATCGTTGCGCAGCTTTTGGGACACGTGCCATTCCTCGGCGGCCAGGGGATCGGCGGCGATAAGCTCGGCCAGCCGCGCCTCCGCGTCCACGCACATCGAACGCAGCTTCCAGCAGGTAAACTCCCGCCCGCCCCGCCCGACACGCGGCTGTCCGTAAAAGCCAGAACCCCCGTCCTGGCGCACCAACAGCCAGAATATGAACAAGACCGGCGCAATCAATATCAAGAGAAACGCCGCTCCCAGCATATCCAGCAGCCTCTTGAACCCGAAATTCAGGTAAATGCCGGCAGGATCCGCCTTGCCGGACTTCGCGCTGCTGAAAACCATCTGGTGTCCGGTGCCTTCATGGATATGCGTATGTCTCATGGTATCGCCAATCATCAATCTGCCTATCGGGTCACTTCGCGTTACGTGACGTTCACCCTGGTTCTACATAGATATCGACAATCCAGGACATGTTCAGTAGAAGATCGCACAGTCGGAAAATGCTGACGATCATCCCCTGAACCTGTGCACCGAACAGGTTATGTTGCAGTGCACCTTATAGCCCTGTCGGGCGTAAAACCACATAAATTGTCTTCAGCAGGATCATGACGTCCTTTTGCAAGGAAATCGTTGCACAATAGTCCATGTCCAGTGCGACGCGGTACTCGTAACTGACCGCGTTGCGCCCCGATACTTGCCACAGACCCGTCACACCCGGTCGCACGCTACAATAGATCTGGCGCCCCGCAGGACCGTAGCGGTTGAGCTCCGTTTCGGGCACCGGGCGCGGGCCGACCAGGCTCATATCCCCGCGCACGACGTTCCAGAACTGGGGCAATTCATCGAGGGAATATTTCCGCAGGATCGCCCCCAGCCGGGTGACCCTGGGATCGTTGTCCAGCTTGTGCTGCGCATCCCATTGCGCGCGCGCAGTGGGGTCAGCGGCCAGATGCTGCTCCAGCAACGCATCCGCGCGACTGTCCATCGAGCGCAGCTTCCAGCAGCGAAACACCCGCCCGCCCTGCCCGATCCGGTTATGTGCATAAAACCCCCCGCCCCCGTCGCGCCGCACGATCAGCCACAATACGCCGATCGGCAGGGCGCAGATCGTCAGCAACACCGCGCCCCCGATCACATCGAGCGCGCGCTTGAACGTCCGGGCATACAAGGTCCGCCGGCGGGGATGGGTCGAGGACGATCGCTGGGAAAGGCCTGTAGACGTCATGGAGCTTTCATTCGTTTTACGATCAACATTGCCCACACGTTCACGGGGCACGGCACGTCCTGCCTCATGGATGACACATCGCGCGATATACGAACAGTCCCGCCGAGGCTTGTTGTCTACAATAGCCCTACGACAAAGTGCAAATTGCGCTATGAGCAGACAGTCCCGACTCAACCCACGAAGACCCGACCCATGAAAGCGAGCGCGATGACATGCTGAGGCCCCTGCGCCGATATCTGCGCCCCATGGCCGGGGCCGCCGGGGCCGGCATGACCGTGGCGGCGCTGCAAATGCTCATGGTGGTGCTGGCCGCACGGATGCTGGGGGTGGGGCAATACGGCGTGTTCGCACTGGCGCTGGGGCTGGCGAACCTGCTGGCGGAGCTGGGCACGCTGGGGCTGCCGGTCTTGGCCAACCGGGTGCTGGCGCGCTACGACGCGCAGGCCCGCCGCGCGCGCATCGCCGCGTTCATCGCGCAGGGCGACCGGGTGTTCGCACGCATCGCCGTGCTGCTGGTCGCAGGGCTGAGCGTTTCTGCGCTGGCCACCGATCATCTGTCGCGCACGCTCCAGGGCGACGCGCTGGCGGACGGCGTGCTGATCGCGGCGCTGTTTTTGCCCGGCGTGCTGTTTCGACTGGCCCGGCGCCACCAGTTGTCCGGGCTGGGCCGCCCTGCCCTGGCCGCGGTGGTCGAAACGGGTCTGGCGGCAACCGCCGGGATCGCGGCGGTGCTGGCGGGGGGCGGTCTGGTCGCCCTGGCGCTGGCCTATGCGGCGGGATCGCTGGCCGGCGTGGCGCTGGCCGGGCGCATCATCACGCAGCATGTCGGGGCGGAGGCGATGCAGGTTTCGCGCGCGAAACCCGACCCACGGCTGAGCCGCGCCTGGCGCCGGGCCGCGCTGCCGATGTGGCTGGCGGCCGGGGGCACGGCGCTGTTCGGGCGGGTCGATCTGGTCATGTTGGGCCCGCTGACCGATACGGTGCAGGTCGGGCTCTATGCCGCGGCGGTGCGGCTGACCTATCTGATCGGAGTGGTCGCGCAGATCGGCCTGCCGATCTTCTGGCCGCTGATCGCGCGGGAAACGGCGCGCGCGCCCGAAACAAACGGCGCGACCAGCGCGACGCCCGCGCGTAAGGCCGATCTGCTCTACCTCACCACCACCGGCACCATCGCGGCGATCGGCGGGGCGGTGCTGTGGGCGGCCAGCACCCCGGTCACGCTGCTGATCTTCGGGCCCGAATATGCGGATGCCGCGCCGATCCTGCGAATCCTGTGCGTGGCGCAGGTCAGCGCGACGCTGGTCACGGCGCTGACCGGCACGCTGTTGATGCGCGGTCAGGGGCGGCGCTATGCCCCCGTCATGCTGGGAGGGCTGGGGTTGGCCATCACGCTCAACCTGCTGCTGATCCCGTATTGGGGCGCGCTCGGCGCGGCATGGGCGACGCTGGCCACCAGCCTTGCGATGCTCGTGGCCCTGACGCTAAAAGTATCCCTGCACTCACCACCCAGATCACAGGAGCGCCCATGATCCGTCTCGATCGCGGCGGCACGTTCATCGCGCTGGCCTGCCTGCTGATCTTTCTGCCCTATCCGGTCTACCGCATCTTCGCGGACGAACGCTTTGGCGCGTCCTACGGATCGCATCTGCTGCATCTGGGGGTGGCGGGCTGCATCTTGGGCGCGATCGTTCTGGGCTACCGCACGGGATGGACGCTGGCCCCGCCGCAACCCAGAGCATCTCGCGCGCGCAGCGTCACCGGAGGGATGGGCCTGCTGCTCTGGACGCCGGTCATCCTGTCGATCGCAGGACACATGCCCGTGGCCGTGGTGCGGCTTCTCAACCCCGAGCTCACCTTTTTCGACATCCGCCTGATCTTCGAGCCCTATGCCGGGATGGGCCTGATCTTTCGCACCTATCTGGTGGCCCTGCCGCTGATCTTCGTGCTGCGCCGGCGGATCAGGCGGCGGGAATGGGCGCTCTTGCTGGGGCTGGGCCTGCTGGTGCTGGTGCGCGCGGAGGCGCTGTCGGAACGTCTGGCGGTGCTGGAATTCGTGCTGGCCATGGGCGTCTGCGTTTCGCTGCGATACCGCTATGCCATCAAGCTGTGGCAGGCGCTGGCGGGGGGGGCCGTGCTCTATATCTTCGCGGCCGTGACCCTGTGGCAACGGGTGGTGTTCCAGAACAACTTCTTCGGCTCGCTGAGCGAGTTCATGTACGAGAACTTCCTCTACAACGTGACCTATTATTCGGTGAACCTGAACAGCCTGTATTTCCGCATGTTCGCCGATACGCCCCCGACCGATCTGCGCTGGTACATGCTGCCGGTCGAAAAAGTCCTGTCGCGCCTCGCAGGCACCCGGCTGGAGGACCCGATGGCCTGGACCGAGTTTCTGGTCGCGCGCGACAATGCCGGGTTCGGGTTCTTCTGGCTCAACAATCCCGGAGGTCCGACGCAGGATTATTCGGACTGGGGGGTGGCGTTCGTGCTGGTGATCTTCGTGAAGTTCATGCTGTTTGGGCGCGTCGCGCGCCTGACCCGCGCGGGCTCCGTCACGGCGCTGGCGCTGTTTCCGCTGTTTTGCATCGCGGTCGCGGAATATCCGCGGTTCAATTATTTCTACATGTCCTTCGGGTTCTTCGTGCTCATAGGCGGTGCGCTCTACGGGGCGATGATCTCAAGGCTGCTGCGCGGCACGGACGCCGTGGCCGCTCACGCCCCGTCCAGCAGCATCGCGGCAACCCGACCGGGCGCGTAATCCGCACGCATCGCCGCCCGGCCCGCCGCCAGTGCCGCAGCCGTGGGCGGGCACGCCAGCGCATCGCGTATCGCGCGCGCCCAGGCGGCGGGATCGCGGAGGTTCTTGACGATCCCGGCATGGCCGCGCGTCACCTCGCGCAGCACCGCGATGTCCGAGATCAGCACCGGCGTGCCCAGCCCCAGCGCCTCGACCGGCGGCAGGCCGAACCCCTCGTAAAGCGAGGGCATCACGAACAGCGCCGCCCCGCGGTAGAGCGCGCCCAGTTTCGCGCGCGAAACATAGCCCGCCAGCACGACCCGCGATCCGATCCCCAGCCGGGCGATCAGACCCGCCAGCGGCCCATCTGCGCCGGCCACACTGGCGGCAAAGACCTCCTGCCCCTGTCCGGTCAGCACCAGCTTGAGGTCGGGGTCATCGATCTGCGCAAAGGCATGCAGCAACGTGGCCAGATTCTTGTGCGGCCAGTGGTGACAGGCCGACAGGATATAGCGGCCCTGAAGCAGGGGCATATCCCCCGGCCGGGTTTCATCCGCCTCCAGATCGTCCCAGCGCACGGCATTGGGCACCACGCGCCAATTGCCCCGGTCCTGCGCGCCGTAGTGCGCGCGCGCCTCCGCCAGAACCGCCTGCGAGATGAAGATCACCTCATCCGCATGGGCAAAGGTCCGGCGCAGCACCGCTTCGAGCCACAGGCGCTTGTCCCGCCGGAAATACTGCGGCAACGCCCGGTGTTGCAGATCGTGGATGATCGAGATCCGGTGCCCCAGCGCCGGGTTGCGCCGGGCGGGGCAGGTGTAATTGCCAAAGATCGTCACATCGGCGGGCAGGGTGGTTTCGCGCGCGAAACGTGCCTCCTGCGCAAAGCGGGCATAGCGCGCGGGCAGGCGGGCGGAGATCGCACCCTGCGGCGTCTCGTGCAGGTGCAGCGCGCTGCGCGCCGCGATCAGCCCCGACAGTTCCGGCGCCAGAACCTGCCCCGGCCCGACATGTAGATGGAGCGCGCAGCCTGCGCGCGCGCTGATCCCGTCGATCAGGTTGATGGCCGCGTTTTCCGTGCCGCCGATCAGACCGTGACGCACGTAATGTGCCGGAAAATGGATGCGCATCCTGCCCTCGTCGCCTGCTCTGCCCCGGTCCGTGCCGGGGCGTCCCCGTCTGCCCCGCCCACCGCGCGGTGCAGATCGCCCTGGGCGCAATTGGCCCCTTGTTCGCCTGCCATGCAAGCGCCTAACGTCACATGGCCCCGATACGGCGTCCCGCAGACCCCAGCCGACCGAGAGATATCCATGCCCCGCACCCGGAGCCAGACCCTGGCGCAGATCTATCCCGAAACGGCGGCAGGCGGGTTTTCCCATGTCGATGGCAGCATCCAGTTCTATACCCGGATCGCCGCCCTGCTGACGCCGGACACGGTCGTGCTCAATCTGGGCGCGGGGCGCGGCGAATATGTGCGCGAGGACCCGGTGCCCTATCGCCGGGCGCTGCAACAGTTCCGGGGCAGGGTGGCGCAGGTCATCGGGCTGGATATCGACCCGGTGGTACTGGACAATCCCGATCTGGACGCGGCCCATGTGATCGCGCCGGCAGGTCCGTTTCCGCTGGCCGATCACAGCGTCGATCTGATCGTGGCCGACAATGTGTTCGAGCATCTGGACAACCCCGCCGCCATCAGCGCCGAGATCGCGCGCGTGCTGCGTCCGGGGGGGTGGCTGTGCGCGCGCACGCCCAATCGCCGGGGCTATATCGCGCTCGGCGCGCGTCTGGTGCCGCGCCGGCTGCACGCCGCGATCCTGCGCAGGGCGCAGCCCGAACGGCAGATGCGCGACGTGTTTCCGGCGGGCTATCTGCTCAACACACCCGCCGCCCTGCGCCGGTTTTTCCCGCCGCAAACCTGGCAACATCACCTGCATGTCTGGGTGGCCGAGCCGGCCTATGTGGGCAATCATCCGCTGGCTTGGCGCGTGGCGCGTCTGGCGCTGGCGCTGGTGCCACCGCCCCTGCGCGACACCTGGTTCATCTATCTGCGCAAGCGCGGCTAGGACGCGGACTGGATTGCCGGGTCAGGCTGTCAGATCAGACGGCCGGATCAAGCGTATAGAGCGTTGTGACAACCCGCCCGCCGCTTTCGCACTCGGCCACATCGCAGATGACCTGCGCGTTTCGCGCGCGCAACCCGAACGGCGCCGCCGCCAGATCGACGCCCGAGCCCGCATCCAGCCGCGTCACCGGGCCCGGCGGTTTGGGCCGGTTGGGGATGAAATCGCCGTCCGGCACATGCTCGCTGATCACCAGCCAGCGGGCCGATCCGGTGATGTTGGGCAGGGCGGCGGCGATATCCTCGTTGCCCAGATGCTGAAACACCTGGCGCACGCAGATCACATCCGCGCGCGGCGCAGGCTCCAACGCGATGTCGAGCACGCGAAACGTGACGTCGGGGTGCAGGCCCTGATCGCGGTGATGATCGATCAGCGCAGGCACCACATCGCAGGCGGTGTAGCGCGCGCAAAACGGCCGGACCTGCGCGCCGACGTGAAAATCGCCGCACCCGATATCGACCATATCGGGCTTGCGCCCCAGCTCCGCCTCCAGCGCGCTCAACGTGGTGCGCATCGCGTCGAGATAGGGACGCACCACCGCGGCGTCGCGGCTGCCAGCGCCCGAATGAAACCGCTCAGCGGCCGTGCCGCCCCACAGGTGCCGTGCATAGACCCGGGTGAACACCTCCGCGTTGCTGCGCGCGCCCCAGATCCAGCCATGCACGACCCGGCGCCACAGATGCAGGGCAGGGCGGGGCAGGGCTGTCTTGAGCGTGCGGCGCACGGCAGGGAACAAAAGTTGAGGCATCAAACGCTCATACACGATTTGGAACAGGTATCATCAGATACAATCATGACAAATGTCCGTAAATATTGGCACAAAAATAGCGACATAACGGCATTGTCGCAACGGGCGCGCGCACCCCTTCATTTGCGTGCCGCGCGAGCGCGCATACTCTTTCATTTGCGTGCCGCGCGAGCGCGCACGAAGCCCAGAAAGGCCGCGTGCGGATCAGACACCCGGGGGCGGCCCGTCCGTGCCCAGTGCGCCCGCCAATCCGCCGCCAGCGCATAGACATCTGCGCCGGGCATCAGCGCGCGCGCCGCGTCCAGCGCGGCCGGGGACAGGAACGCCGCGGCCATGTTTTCGGGACCGGCATCAAGGCTGCTGGCCTGACCGGTTTCGCGCGCGAAACCGTTGCCTTGGTCTGATGTGGTTTCGCGCGCGAAACCCCCGGCATTGGTTTGAGTGGTTTCGCGCGCGAAACCACGGGCCACCGGCCCCCCGGTGCGTGGGCGCACAGTGAGGATATCATCGCGGAAACTCAGCGTATAATCGGGCAGGTGGTCGCTTTGAACCAGATCGCGGATCATCTTGCGAAACACCCGCAAGGCCGAGGCGGAGCCGGATTTGAGCGCCAGCCCCTCCAGCCCGATCTGCCATTCCGCCTGCCGCCCGCAATGCTTGCGCGCGATCTCGTAGACCCGACGCTCCAGCGGCTTGCGCAAGGAGAAATACTCCCGGCTCAGCGTCAGAACAGACCGGTTAAGCACCGCCTGAAACAGCCATTCGCTGAGTGTGACGGAGACGGAAATCATCCGGCCCGTCGCACTCGCCCGCTCGATCCGCCAGCTCTCGATCAAGCCGAACCCCTCGCTCACGTCACGGTCCCCGGTGCGGATATCGGTGGTGATGCGGGTGCCGGCCAGCCGGTCGAAAGCCGCGCGCAGACGGCGATAGCCATCGCCCGAGGTTTCACGGTTGGTGGCGATCAGCATCTCGCGCGCGGTCAGCGTCACGGTGCGCGCCACGGCTTGTCCCGCGTTCAAGGCGGCCACCAGCTGGCTGATGCAATAGATCAGGATGTCCTTGTCGTGGATCGTGGCCAGACCCTTCACGCTGGGGGTGATCTCGACCACAGCACCAGCATGGGCGTAGCGCAGGACCCGCCGGTCGGGGCGGGTGGAGAGCGAGAACACCGGGTGCTCCATGCTGGCCATATCGTCCTTGGGGATCGCGCCCAGCACATCGCACGAGAAGATGCCCCCCGCCAGTTGTGCCATGCCCGGATCGCCGGGCACACCCGTGCCCCTGCCTGTCTTGCCTGTCATCTGTCGCCTGCCGTCTGGTGCCCGCGGCCCGGATCGTTGCGCCCGGTATCTGCGCGGTCTTCACTGCCTTACGTGGTTTCATATCACTTTGCGCGGCAGCGCCCTAGCGCACGGCCCGGAAAACTGCGCGGGCGGTGCGGGGGTCTGGAATCGCGGCTGCGGGGGTCTGGAGTCGGGCTTGCGTGGTTCTGGAGTCGCATATCCAAAAAAAATCTATTTTTCTCAACATGTTAGAAGGATATATAGAATCCATAACACACTATATAACACGAATATAACAAATCAGCTTTGCAAGGCGCGCCAGTTGCGATCAGTCTCGCAATACGCAAGTGTCTCAAAAGGCTTAGAAAATCTATATATGTAACCTTTATGGGTGCATGTTACGAAAAACCGGGTATATTGGTTGAAATGTGATACATCGGTGATCCGTTGCCGAGGCCATCCAGGGATCCCGCAATGACCGAAACCAACCAACCACCTTACTTTGACATCAATCCGGTGGAGGCTGAGGCCGCGTTGCCGCCCCCGATCAGTGTCGCGGATTTTGCCGCCGTGGCAAGTCGCGTGGCGCAAGGCAGGGACGATCTGGCGCGGCGCGGTCATTCACCCGACGGGCACAAGGTGCTGCGCAAATTCTCCACCTGGGAGATCACCCGCTATCTGATCCCGGTCGCCCCTGCGCATTTCCGACGGGTGCTGCGGGCCAATCCGGGGCTGCCGCAGGGCACCTCGGAACAGCAGGGCAGTGCCAAGTGGTTTACCCTCGACGAGGTGCTGGCCTTGCGCGATCACTTCGCCGCCGAGGGGTCCAAGACCAAGGAATACCGCCCCTACCGCCCCGAGGGGCAACCGGCCAAGATCGTGGCGGTCGCCAACTTCAAGGGCGGGGTCAGCAAGACCGCGACGGCCACCCATCTGGCGATGAGCGCGGCACTCGACGGCTACAAGGTGCTGGTGATCGATCTGGACTCGCAAGGGTCGATGTCGTCGATTTTTGGCGCGCAGGTCGAGGATGAATGGCAGACGGTGTTCCCGCTGATCGCGCGCGATTATGCGCAAAGCCTTCAGGCGGAAAACCGGGCGCGCATGGCGCGCGGTGACAGTCCGTTGCCCTTTGACGAAACCTTGGGCGAGGCGTTGAAGATGCGCGCGCAGGACGTGATCGCGAAAACCCACTGGCCCAACATCGATCTGATCGGGGCGCAGCTGAACCTCTACTGGGCGGAGTTTCAGATCCCGGTCTGGCGCACCACCGCACGCGGCTGGAAGCTGTGGGAGGCGCTGAGCAACCGGCTGGACGCCGACGGGGTGCTCGACGCATACGATGTGGTGATCCTCGATACGCCGCCCGCGCTCGGCTATCTGACCATCAATGGCCTGGCGGCGGCGGATATCCTGCTGGTGCCCTTGGGAGCCAGCTTTCTGGAATTTGACTCGACAGGCCGGTTCTTTGACATGTTGCACGCGACGTTTTCCAGCATCGAGGAGGGCGAGAACGCGGCGGCCCGTGCGCTCGGCCAACCTGAGCTGAAGTTCGAGTGGGACGCGGCCGCCGCGATCATCACCCGCTACGATGCGTCCCAGCAGGCGGAAATGGCGACGCTGATCCAGGGCTGGATGGGTGGCATGATGACGCCTTACCGGCAGGATTTCACCGCCCTGATCGGGCAGGCGGGTGAGCAGGTCAACGGCATCTACGAGGCCGATTACCGCGACTTCAACCGCGATACCTATGTGCGCGGGCGCGAGACCTTCGACCAGACCTATGCCATGTTCAAGAAGATGCTGATCGGCGCGTGGAAGCGTGATGCCGCCCATGGCGTGGCCACTGGTGGCACTGCGACGCAGGAGGAAAACTGATGGCCAAGCGCAAGAGATTGAACCCGCTGGAGATCGGCGACGGCGCGGCGCGCGCGCCTGAAACCAAGAGCATGGGCATGCCGCCCATCGCGCGGGTCGCGGGCGAAAGTGCCGGCGGCGGGGAGCGGGCGCTGGCCATGGCGGATGAGGCGGGGCGGCTGCTGCACGCCATTCCGCTGGATCGCATCGACATGTTCCACCTCAACCGTGATCGGATCAAACCCAGCGAGGAGGGGATGGAGGCGCTGAAAACCTCGATCGCCGCGCATGGCCAGCGGGTGCCGATCGAGGTGATGGCGGTTGCCGTGCCGGATGGTGAGGCGGAATTTCCCTTCGGTTTGATCTCGGGCTACCGGCGTTTGGCGGCGCTGCGCGCGTTGGCGCAGGCCCATCCGAACGATCCGCGCTTTGCCACCGTCAAGGCGTTCATCCGCAAGCCCGACGATCTGGGCGCGGCTTACGTGACGATGGTCGAGGAAAACGAGATCCGGGAGGATGTCAGCCATTTCGAGCGGGCGCGCGTCGCCTTGCTGGCCGCGCGCGCCGGGGCGTTTGACAGCGTGGAGCAGGCGGTGGATGTGCTCTATGCGGCAGGCTCCAAGGCGCGCCGTTCCAAGATCCGCAGTTTTGTCAGCGTGGTGGAAACCCTTGGCGGGTCGCTGGTGTTTCCCACGGCGGTGGGTGAGCGGCTGGGGCTGCGGCTGGCCGAGGCGATCCGCGACGGGCGCGGCGCGCGGTTGGTCACGGCGCTGGACACCGGCGATTATGAGGACGCGGCGGGCCAGAACGCGACGCTGGAGGCGGTGCTGAAGGACAAGGTTTCGCGCGCGAAATCTGTGGCGGGACGTGCGGTAGCTGGCGCGCGGGTTTCGCGCGCGAAACCGCTGTTCAGTCACGATCTGCCCGGCGGCATCCGCGCGGAGTTGCACCGTGAGGGGGCGGTCAGCCGGTTGGAGATCACCGGGCATGAGCTGACACCGCATCAGGCGCAGATGCTGGCCGGTGCGCTGGAGGTGATGCTGGACGAGACCTGAGAGGCCAGGCGCGAATGATCCCCGCGCCTGCCCCCCGCCTGCGCCCTTTATATAATCCAAGTGCTCTGCGCCTCGACGTCCGCTTCGGTGGCGTTGAGCACCACCAGCACCTCGGTCGGGGCTGCGATCCAGACGTCCGCGCCTTGCTGGGTGATCGCCGCCTCCGCCTGCGCCTGGCTGGTCAGGCCAAGGCCCGTCAGGTCGAACATATCCACCCCGGCCTCGTAGTCGTAGACCGTGTCGATCCCGTCGCCGGTCGCGAACACGAACGTGTCCGCGCCGCTGCCCCCGACCAGACCGTCATTGCCCGCGCCGCCCCAGATCCGGTCCGCGTCGTCCAGACCGTAGAGCGCGTCGTTGCCTGCGCCGCCCTCCAGCGTGTCGCCGCCGCCCTCGCCGATCAGGATGTCGGTCCCGTCGCCGCCGCGCAGCAGGTCGCTCTCGCTGCCGCCGCGCAGCTCGTCGTCGCCCGCGCCGCCGTCCAGCGTGTCCGCGCCCGCCTCACCGTAGAGGAAGTCGCGATCCGCGCCGCCCTCCAGCACATCGGCGCCGTCGCCGCCCGCCAGCGTGTCGATCCCGTCATTGCCGAACAGGAAGTCATCGCCAAGCTGCCCGAACAGCAGATCGTTGCCCGCATTGCCCGACATCGTGTCGTTGTCCTGCTGTCCGATCATCTGGTCGTCGCCCGCGCCGCCATCCATGCTGTCGTCGCCGCTGCCACCCCACAAGGTGTCCGCCCCCGCGCCGCCGTCCAGCGTGTCCACGCCCGCCTCGCCGTAAAGGTCGTCGTCGCCAAGGCCCCCGCGCAGCAGGTCCGCGTCATCGCCCCCCGCCAACAGGTCCGCGCCGTCGTCGCCGTCCAGCGTGTCGTTGCCCGCCTGGCCGTAGATATCATCATCGCCCAGCCCGCCGGACGCCATGTCCGCGCCCAGACCCGCGATCACCAGATCGGCGTCGTCGCCCGCCGCCAGCGTGTCGTCGCCGTCGCCGCCCCACAGCTGATCCGCGCCCGCACCGCCCGTCAGCAGGTCGTTGCCCGCCTCACCGTAGAGGCCGTCGTCGCCCGCGCCGCCGTCCAGCGTGTCGATCCCGTCGCCGCCCGCCAGCGTGTCGGCCCCGTCACCGCCCGACAGATCATCCGCGCCGATCTGACCGTAGAGCGTGTCGTTGCCCTGATCCCCGATCAGGATGTCATTGTCCTGCTGACCGATTAACAAATCATTGCCATCGCCGCCGTTGAGCACATCCTCGCCCGCGCCGCCTGACAGCTCGTCATGGTCGCCGCCGCCCTCCAGCGTGTCGTGGCCGTCCTCGCCGAACAACCGATCACCGCCCGCGCCGCCGGTGACGTAATCATCATCCGCCCCCGCCCCGACCAGATCAGCCCCGTCGCCGCCCGAAATCACATCCGCGCCCACACCGCCATAAAGGCTGTCCAGACCCAGACCCCCCTCAAGCGTATCCGCGCCCGCACCGCCCACCAGAAAATCACCGCCAGACCCGCCGGAAACGACGTCAGCGCCCGCGTTGCCATACATCTCGTCTATGCCGTCGCCGCCGCTGAGCAGGTCGTGACCGTCGCCGCCGCGCAGCGTGTCCTGACCCGTGCCGCCGTCCAGCGTGTCGTTGCCGTCCGCCCCGTTGAGGTTGTCCGCAAGGGCCGCGCCATAGAACCGGTCCGCCCCGGCCGAGCCGGTGTAAGTGCTTTGGGTGATATCGAGGATCGCGTGCAGCAGCGTGGGATCGCCCAGGGCCGCATTGGCCAGCGCGGCCATCAGATCGCCGCGTGCGATGTTGAACCCGCCAAAGCGCAGCACCGGCAGGTCCGCGATTTGCCCGCCGGAAAAGCCGATGACACTGAACACCAGCCCCGTGACGATGCCCGTGGAGGTGTCCGCGCCAAAGCCCGCGCCGGTGAAGGTCGCCTTGAGCCCGTCAAAGCGCGAGGGGTCCGCGAAGGAGAACGACGCATCGCCGTTTTCCGTCAACGCACCTTGGTAGATCCCCTCGATGAACAGAGCGTCCACATCGCCGGGAAGGTCCTGACGAATGGTGACGGCGAACGGACCGGTGGGCGCGGTGAAGGCATCGTTGGCAAAGCTGGTGATCGTCGTGGCCGCGAGGGTGTTGCCGGCGCCCGAGCTGACTTGCCCCAGATCGATCCGCTCGACCACGGTATCGTCGGGGTCCACCACGCCGATCAGCGTGTAGGACCCGGCGGCGATGTCAAAGCCTGCGTCCAGCGTGATGCTGAGGGTCTGCGTCTCGAACGCGCTCAAGGAGGAGACGCTTGCGCGCCCGATCTCGATATCGTCCAAGCTGTAGAGCCCGTCGCGCGACAGGTAGATCGCCGCCTGCGTCGCCTCGGTGGTCAGCGTGCTGAGGTTTTGCACGGTCATGTTCACGTCGGTCGGCGTGCCTGCGGTCAGGGTGGACAGCGCGGGCGTTGCGGTCACCACCAGATCGGGCAGGATCGCCAGAAGCAGGTCACGCTCGGCCATGATCTGATCGGCGAAGTGGAAGCTGTCGATCTGTGCGGCGCGCACCATGCCCTCGACCGCGGTGCCGCCGGTGCCGGTCAGCACGACCGCGCGGCGGCTTTCGCTGAGGGTGATGGCGTAATCGGCGAACGCGCCGCTGAGAAGCAGTGCATCCTCGCCCGTGCCACCACCCACCGTCGCATCGCCCGCGCCGGGGGTAAAGGTATCGTCGCCGTCGCGACCGTAGAGCGCATCGTCGCCGTCCCCGCCGGTCAGCACGCTGTCCGCGTCGATGGCGATCAGCAGGTCGTCGCCCGCCGTGCCGGTCAGGGTGAACAGGTCGGTGGCCTCGTCCCACGCGGCGGTGTGGCCGTCAAGGCCGCTGGGCAGCCCGTAGATATGTTGCAGCGCCTGCACGTCGAAGGCTTGCAGGGTGGATACGGTCGCGCCGCCTGAATTGTAGCTCATCAGGGTGTTGGAGGTGTCGAAATTCGCGTCGACTTCGTTGCCGTTGGGGTGTTGCAGTCCGACGGCGTGGCCCAGTTCGTGCAGGATCGTCTGGAAATTCGAGGTGCCGGGGCTGTAATCCTCGGTCCCCGCGATGCCCACGGTCATCACCAGCGCGCCGTTATTGGACATGTCGCGCAGGTTGATGGCGGATTGGTCGCCGACCTGCGGCAGGCTCGCCACGCCTTGCAGGGTGCTGCTGGCGGTGACGGCATTGGTGACGGTGATCGAGGCGAGGGCGGGGTCGTCCACCTCGATGAAGATCAGGCCCGAGACGGCCTCGAACTCGGCAATGGCCAGCTTGAAATCGGCCTGTTGTGCGGCGGACAGGGTGGCGTAGGCGCTGATCTGGTAGAACGCGGCCCCGGCGGGAAACAGCGTGGCGAAATCCGTGCTGGCAAAGCTGTAGGTCACGTAAGTCGGCGCGCCGTCGCCCGACATCGCGTTCCAGCGCGTATCGGTTTCTGACAACAGGGCGGTGTAATCGGTGCTGGGTGCGGGGAGCATGGCAGGCCCTTCTCTCGTATCGGTGCGCAGGTGCGGATCAGGGTGTTTCACAAAAGGATAAAGCAATTGCGAACGCATGCCGGGCGATTCGCCAAGGGTGCGCACGCGGTATGTGACCGATCCGCGTGCGCTTTGCCATGCGCGTGAAAATGACAGTGCGTCATTTACAGTGCGTCATTTGGTGATCGGGATGCGCGGCGTGCTCAGCGCGGTGCGCGCGGGGCCAGGCAGATGCCCCAGACCAGTCCGGTCAGGATGACGCCCACGCCGTAGTAATACGTTCCCGACACCATCGCGTAGACCGCCATCGTGTCGAGCAGCAGCAGCGCCGTGATCCCTTCGGGCCCCAGGCGCGCCGCGCGTCGGTGGGCCGTGATCCACAGATGCGCGATGATCCCCAGGGCCAGCAGCCCCATGGGAACGCCCAGCCCCAGCAATAGCTCCAGCGGCAAGTTGTGCACCTGCGGATAGGGAAAGTCCTGCTGGATCAGCGCGAACTGGCCCCAGCCATATCCTTGCACCGGGGCCGCGGCGATCAGGTCGAGCGCACGGCGCCACACGTCGAGCCGCCCGCTGGACAGGGCGTTCAGATCGCCCGCGCGCGCGGTGGAGGTGGAGCTGGTGACCTCGTCCAGGATGCCGAACAGCGCGCCGGGGGCGGGCAGCAGCAGCGCCACGCCCAGGCTGACGCAGATCAGGGCGAGCAGGGCGGGGATCTCGATCCGCAGACCGCTTGCCGGGGAACCCGTGTCCGGGTGTCGCGCGCGGGCGCTGGCGCTGGCGAAGTGCCCGGTCAGCAGCGCCAGACCCGTGCCCGCAACCAGTGCCAGCCACGCGCCGCGCGCGCCGGTCCACATCGCCAGCGCCAGCGCGATCACCGCCAGGGTCGCGATCAGCGCGCGCACGATGCGGCCCGTGAACCAGCGGCCCTGTCGCAGCACGCCGGTGGCGACCAGCCCGATCCCCATCGCCGCGGAGGCGGTCAGCAGATGGCCCATCCGCCGGCCGTGGTTGAAGGCGGGCAGGGTGAAGGTCCAGCTTACCCGCCCCGTCTGGCCGTAAAGCGCATCCAACAGCGGCAGCAGCGTCATGTAAAGCGGCCCGGCGAGCAGGATCGCCAGCAGGGCCGCGCGGGCCAGCTTTGCCCCGTGTTGTATGTCGTGTTGCATGTCGTGTTGCATGTCGTGTTTGGGGCCGTGCTGGGGGTCTTGCTGTGCGTGCGCGCGGATTGCCAGCTGCATCCCGCGCCCTGCGATCAGCGCGCCGACCCAGACTTGCAGTGTCGTCAGCGAAAACCCGCCATGCGGCGCGCGGGTCAGCGCCAGCACGCCCGCATGGATCAGCACGATCCCCACCAAAAGCGCCGTGCGCCCCGCAGGCCACAGTCCCGCGCGCAGTTCGGGCCATGCGATCAGCATCGCTAGGGGCAGCCCCATGATCGTCAGGTTCGCCAGTCCCAGAATGATCGCGCGATCGGGGTCCAGCATGATCAGGCCCGAGCCGAACGGCAGCACCGCGATCAGCGCCAGAACCGCCAGATGGCGCGGGCCGAGACCCGGTGCGCGTGGGGTGGTTTTCATATCGTGCCCCCGGTTTTGGATCGTGGTGTGTGGCGCAAAAGACGGCTTTTGCATTGGTCCTCTGATCCTGTATCAAGGGGGCGATAGAACGCAAAGGTTTCTCATGCTTATCCAGCCGACACCCTTGCCGGATCTTTTCACCATCGACCCCATGCGCCATGGCGACGATCGCGGCTGGTTTTCGGAGGTATTTCGCACCGATCTGTTTCGCGACCGGGTCGCGGATGTGGAGTTCGTGCAGGAGAACCGCTCGCTGTCCGCACGCGCCGGCACCATTCGGGGGCTGCATTTCCAGACGCCGCCGCGCGCGCAGGGCAAGCTGGTGAGCTGCATCGCGGGCGCCTTGTGGGATGTGGCTGTGGATCTGCGCCCCGGTCCGGGCTTCGGGTGCTGGCACGGCGAGGAGCTGTCGGCGGATAACGGTCGGCAGTTCTGGATCCCGGCGGGCTTTGCCCACGGGTTTTGCACGCGTGCGCCGGATACGGTGATCTCCTACAAGGTGACGGAGTTTTATGCGCCCGAATGTGACAGCGGTATCGCCTGGGATGGGGCGGGCGTGACATGGCCCGACATCGCCGATCCCGGCACGCTGTCGGCCAAGGACCGCGCGGCACCGGGAATCGACGCCGTGCGGGATGTCTTTGCATGAGCCGGGTTCTGGTCACGGGGGCGGCGGGCTTCATCGGCTCGGCGGTGGCGCGCCATCTGATCGCGCAGGGGCATCAGGTGCTGAGCTATGATGCGCTGACCTATGCGGGCAACCGCGCCAATCTGCGCGAGGTCGCGGATCATCCCGACCATCGCTTCGTGCACGGCGATATCCGCGATGCGGCCACGCTGGCGCAGGTCTTTGCAGACTTTCGTCCCGAGCGGGTGATGCATCTGGCCGCGGAATCCCATGTGGACCGGTCGATCGACGGGCCGGGGGATTTCATCTCGACCAATGTGGAGGGCACGTTTCGCGTGCTCGAAGCGGTGCGCGCGGCGGGGCCCGGCGTGCGGCTGCTGCATGTCTCCACCGATGAGGTGTTCGGCGCGCTGGGTCCCGACGGCCTGTTCGATGAGGGTACGGCTTACGATCCGTCCTCGCCTTATTCCGCGTCCAAGGCCGCGTCGGACCATCTGGTGCGTGCCTGGGGGCGGACTTACGGGCTGGATGTGGTGGTGTCCAATTGCTCGAATAACTATGGGCCCTATCACTTTCCCGAAAAGCTGATCCCGCTGACGATTTTGAACGCTTTGGAAGGTCGCCCGCTGCCGGTCTACGGCGCGGGCGATCAGGTGCGCGACTGGCTGCATGTCGAGGATCACGCCCGCGCGCTGGACCTGATCGCGGCGGACGGCGTGACAGGCGAGACCTATGTGGTCGGCGGGCGCAACGAGCGGCGCAATATCGACGTGGTGCGCGCGATCTGCGCCGCGATGGATGCGGCGCGGCCTGCGGGGGCGCCGCACGAACGGTTGATTAGGTTCGTCACCGACCGTCCCGGCCACGATGCGCGCTATGCCATCGACGCGACCAAGCTGGAGCGGGACCTCGGCTGGCGCGCGCAGCACGATTTCGACAGCGGGCTGGCGGCGACGGTGCGCTGGTATCTGGACAACGAAGATTGGTGGGGACCGCTGCGCGCCGCCGCGTCCGCGCGGCGCGGGCTGATGGATGCGCCTCCGGCGGGGATATTTGGCGAAGGCGATACTCCATGAGGATCGCGGTCACGGGGCAGGCCGGACAGGTGGCGCGGGCCTTGGTGGAGGTGCACGGCGATGTGGTGACGCTGGCGCGGCCTGCGGTGGATCTGATGCAGCCCGACACCGTGCTGCCGGCCTTGCGCGCGGCGGGCGCGGATGTGGTGGTCAACGCCGCGGCCTATACCGGTGTCGATGCGGCGGAGAGCGATGCAAAGGCAGCCTTTGCCGTCAACGAGGGGGGCGCGCGGGCCGTGGCGGAGGCTGCGGCGGAGCTGAACCTGCCGGTGATCCAGATCTCCACTGATTATGTCTTTGACGGATCGGGCGACGCGCCGTGGCGCGAGGATCATCCCACCGGGCCGCTGGGGGTCTACGGCGCCTCCAAGCTGGCGGGGGAGGTCGCGGTGGCGGCGGCCACGCCGAACCATGCGATCCTGCGCACATCGTGGGTGTATTCGCCGTTCGGTGCGAATTTCGTGAAGACCATGTTGCGCTTGGGCGCGGAGCGCGACGCCTTGCGCGTCGTCGCCGATCAGATCGGGCATCCGACGGCGGCCCATGATATTGCGCGCGGGGTGATCGCGGTGGCGGGCAACCTGATGCAGCCGGACCCGGCCTATCGCGGGACGTTTCACATGGCAGCTGCGGGCGAGACCAGCTGGGCCGGTTTCGCGCGCGAAACCTTTGCGCTGGCCGGGATGGACGTGACGGTCGAGGGCATCGCGACCGAAGACTATCCCACCCCCGCCGCGCGCCCGCGCAATTCGCGGCTGGACTGCGCGCATCTGGCGGCCACGCACGGCGTGCACCTGCCCGATTGGCGCGCAAGCCTGCGCGATGTCGTCACGCGTTTATCGGAGAACCGCACATGAAGGGCATCATTCTGGCCGGGGGCACCGGCAGCCGTCTGTGGCCGATCACCCAAGCTGTCAGCAAGCAGTTGATGCCGGTTTATGACAAGCCGATGATCTATTATCCGCTGAGCGTGCTGATGCTGGCGGGCATTCGCGAGGTCATGATCATCACCACCCCGCAGGACCAGCCTGCGTTCGAGCGTTTGCTGGGCGACGGATCGGACTGGGGCATCACGCTGAGCTATGCCGCGCAGCCCGAGCCGGGGGGGCTTGCGCAGGCTTACACCATCGGAGCGGATTTTGTGGACGGGCAGCCGTCCTGCCTGATCCTGGGCGACAACCTGTTTTTCGGCCACGGTCTGCCCGAATTGCTGGATGCCGCGCGCACCCGGGTGCAGAGCGCGCCGGGGGCCACGGTCTTTGCCTACCGCGTGGCCGATCCCGAACGCTACGGCGTGGTGGATTTCGATGCGGACGGGCGCGCGACCTCGGTCGAGGAGAAACCGGCGCGGCCCCGGTCACGCTTTGCGATCACCGGGCTTTATTTCTACGACGGCACGGCGGCGGCGCGGGTGGCGGACCTGCGGCCCTCGGCGCGCGGCGAGCTGGAGATCACCGATCTCAACCGCGCCTATCTGGACGAGGGCAGCTTGAGCGTCGAGCGGATGGGGCGCGGCTATGCGTGGCTGGACACCGGCACGCCCGACAGCCTGCTGGAGGCCGCCGATTTCGTCGGCACGCTGGAGCGGCGCCAGGGCGTCAAGATCGCCTGCCCCGAGGAGATCGCCTTTCACGCCGGTTGGATCGGGGCGGATGACCTCGCCCGGCTGGCCGCGCGCATGGGCAAGGGCGATTACGCACGCTATCTGGCTGGCTTGCCCGAGGACGCATGAGCCTGATCCGCACCGCCCTGATGGTCTTTGCCGCGATGAGCCTGGTCGTCACCGGCGACACGGCGGGAAAGCTGATGGCGCAGGGCGCTGGTGCGTTTGACCCCGTGGCCCCGGCCTTCATTGCGTGGTCGCGCTTTGCGATGGCCGCGCTGATCCTGCTGCCGCTGAGCGGAATGGAGCGGGGCGCGTGGCGGATGCTCACCGACCGGCGCGTCATCCTGCGCGCCTTGCTGATCGTGGGCGGCATCAGCTGCATCCTGATCGCGCTGCGCACCGAGCCGATTGCCAACGTCTTTGGCGCGTTCTTCATCGGGCCGGTGGTGGCCTATGTGCTGGCGGCGCTGCTGTTGGGGGAGCCGGTCAGCCCCGCGCGCAGTGCCCTGCTGGCGCTGGGGTTCGCGGGCGTGATGCTGGTGGTCAAACCGGGGTTCGGCATGACGCCGGGGCTGGGCTTTGCCCTGCTGGCCGGCACGTTCTATGGCGGCTATCTGGTGGCCACGCGCTGGCTGGCGGGGGCGTTTCGCCCGCGGTTCCTGCTGATCTCGCAACTGATGATCGGGGCGGTGGTGCTGGCGCCCACGGGGATCGCGGCGCTGCCTGCCGCCGTCGATCTGTGGCTGGTCGGGTTGGTGGTGCTGAGCGCGCTGGCCTCGGCGGCCGGGAATTATCTGCTGGTCACGGTCAACCGGGTGGTGCCTGCGGGGCGGATCGCGCCGCTGGTCTACACGCAACTGATCGCGGCGATGCTGGCGGGGGTCGTGGTGTTTGGCGACTGGCCCGACGGGCTGAGCCTGATCGGGCTGGCGGTGATCCTGATCTCGGGTCTTGCCTCGCTGCGCGTGGTGCGCTGAGGCGGCTCACAGCACGAACATGTCCGGCTCCATATGATCGGCGATCCACGCGGGCGGCGTGGGGGCGGTGTCGTCGCGCATCATGTCCGAAGGCTTGGAGGTTTGTGCGGGGGCGGACATCGCCATCTCGATCAGGACCGGATCGACCGGGACATTCGCGGGTTGGGTCTCGGCGAACTCGAACTCCAGCTCGAACACACTCAGCCCGTTGTCGCGCTCGGAGGTGGCGGCCAGATAGGCGGTGTCGCCCTGCGCGATCATGTCCAGCCCGGTGATGCCGTCCAGCGTGGTGTCAAATGTGTCCACGATGTCGCGCAGATGCACCAGATCGCCAGCCGGTGTCAGCTCGAACAGGCTGAGGCCCTGATCCGCGCCACCCGCGGCCACCACGGTCATGTCGCCGATCTGCAGCGTGGCAAGCTCGGCCACGCCGGAAAAGCGAGTCATCATGTTGTCCCATTCGTGATCGGTCAGGATCAGCTCGTCGCCCGCGATCTCAAACACGCTGAGCGAGGAGGAGCCGGAGGCGGCCACGACGGCGAAATCGCTGTCGCCGATGCGCAGCGTCTCGATGGCCGACACCCGATTGTGCCAAAAGCCGTCCTCGGCCAGGGCCACATCGGTGACGGTGCCTGCCGCGTCCAGCAGCGCGATGCCGGTATCGAAGGCGGAGCCTGCGATGGTGCGGCCATCGGCCAGCGTGGCCAGCGCCGTGACATCGCCCAGCGGGGCGGCGGCGGTGTCCGTGATCGTGCGCCCGTCCAGCGTCAGGCCGGCGGTGGCGCGCAGGGCCAGCGTGTCGCCCGACAGCGCCACCAGATTGTGCGCGCCGCCTTGGGTGATGGTCTGCGCGTCGATGCTGACGGCGGCGTCCCAGCGCGCCAGTGCCACCAGACCGTCGGTCGTGGCGACCAGATCGTGCAGGCCCGCATGGGCGGAGAGGCGCACGGCCTCGACCTGTGTAAGCTCCCCGTCAAAGGCAAAGCGTGTCACCGCGTTTTCCCCCGCGGAGGTCACGATGACCTGAAGCCCGCCTTGTGTTTCGAGAAATGCCGCCCCGCTCAAGGCCGCAAGATACCGGTCCTGCGCATCGACTGCGCAAGAGGCGAGCGTAATGCCCGTCAACATGAAAATACCCATTTATCCCGCCGGGATGCCGTCTGCCCGACCCATCGGGCGGACGGCATCCGCAGCTACCACCATGTGAAGCGACCGGGTCGGTCCGACCCCTCGGACCGGGTGCGCTTCACCCACGTTGAACAAACGGTCGGGGGCGCGATCGGATCCCGGCGCGGCGCGGGGGAATACCTAAAACTGATCGTTAACAGCGCGACGGGAGGGGATAGGCGCAGGGTGCTGCGTTTCTCATCAAGGCTCTCGTTCGCGTGATATTCGGCAATTGCGTCAGATTTGGAAACTCTGAGGTGCGCAAGGTGGCTCTACTGTCTGCCGGGTTCAGACCCACCTGTAATTCATCGAAGGGCGGACTGATCCGCCGGATAAAAGGAGCAAGACCATGACCACTTTCGTAAAGAGCCTGATCGCCGCCACCGCCCTGACCGGCGCGTTGGCCACGCCCGCGCTGGCAAACACCGCGCAGCTCGCCGCCTCCGTCGGGATCCCGGCCGATGTGGCGCAAACGCTGAGCCTCAGCGAGATCGCGCACATCAAGGCGATCATTGACGACGATGAGAACCACATCAACACCTATGCCGATTATCTGGCGCGCTGAACCGCGGCTTTGCTCAGATCTGAGAGGCCCTGCCGGTTGGCGGGGCCTTTTTCATGCGCGTTTCATGCGTGCGGGTCGTCCCGCCCCGGCTCGACGGAGTTGCTGGAAAAGAGCGTGATCTTGTTGCCCTGCGGGTCGCGCAGGTCGCCTACGTAGAAGCGCGGACCATAGGCGGGGCGCGGGCCTTCGTCCGATCCACCGGCGGCCTCCACCGGCGGCCATGGCTGCGGCGTGCAGCGTGCACACCTGCTGCTGGCTGCGCGCCTCGAACGCGATCATCGTGCCGTTTCCGGTCGAGGTGCCGCGCCCATCAAAGGTGGGTTTGACGTAGAAATCGGGCAATGCGGGCGACTGGCCCGGATGCGGGGACAGCACGTAGCTCAGCCCCTCGGCCCTTCCTCCAGCGCGTAGCCCCAGGGCAGGCAGGACGAGGGCAGGCAGCACGGCGGCTTAAAACCGTTTCGCGCGCGCTATCGTCGGTCCCGACGGTAACATAGGCGATCATGGCGAATTTCTCACGGGCCCATACAATAGCAAAAGGCCCCGCCGGGGCAGGGCCTTTATGTCTTCTTGTCTGTCAAAATATCCCCGCCGGTGGCGGTTAGGCTGCAATCACGCCCCGATCAAACCCATGCTCTCAAGCTTGAGCAGGATCTGCTGAGCGCAGTAATCCACGTCCAGACCTTCGGTATCGACCACCAGTTCGGCTTGCGTGGGTTCCTCGTAGGGGTCGGAGATGCCGGTGAACTCCTTGATCTTGCCCTCGCGCGCCAGCTTGTACAGACCCTTGCGGTCCCGGCGCTCGCATTCCTCCAGCGAGGTCGCGACGTGCACCTCGACGAAGGCGCCGAACGCTTCGATGTCTTCGCGCACGGCGCGGCGGGTCGCGGTGTAGGGCGCGATGGGCGCGCAGATCGCGATGCCGCCGTTCTTGGTGATCTCGGACGCGACATAGCCGATGCGGCGGATGTTGAGGTCGCGGTGCTCCTTGGAGAAGCCCAGCTCGGAGGACAGGTTCTTACGCACCACATCGCCGTCCAGCAGCGTCACGGGGCGGCCGCCCATCTGCATCAGCTTGACCATCAGCGCGTTGGCGATGGTGGATTTGCCCGAACCGCTCAGACCGGTCAGGAACACCGTGAAACCCTGCTTGGAGCGCGCAGGCTTGGTGCGGCGCAGCTCCTCCACCACTTCGGGGAAGGAGAACCATTCGGGGATCTCCAGCCCCTCCTGCAGGCGGCGGCGCAGTTCGGTGCCGGAGATGTTGAGCACGGAGGCGCCCTCGGGCACCTCGTTCACGGGCATGTATTCGGCGCGATCCTCGACCCAGACCATGTGTTTGAAATCGACCATCTCGATGCCGATTTCCTCCTGGTGCGCCTTGAACAGGTCCTGCGCGTCATAGGGACCGTAGAAATCCTCACCGGCGGAGTTCTTTCCGGGGCCGGCGTGGTCGCGCCCGACGATGAAGTGGGTGCAGCCGTGGTTCTTGCGGATCAGGCCGTGCCAGACAGCTTCGCGTGGGCCGGCCATGCGCATGGCAAGGTTCAGCAGGCTGAGCGCGGTGGTGGCCTGAGGATACTTGTCCAGAACCGCCTCGTAGCAGCGCACGCGGGTGAAGTGGTCGATGTCGCCCGGCTTGGTCAGGCCGACGATGGGATGGATCAGCAGGTTGGCCTGCGCTTCCTTGGCCGCGCGGAAGGTCAGTTCCTGATGCGCGCGGTGCAGCGGGTTGCGGGTCTGGAACGCCACGATGCGGCGCCAGCCCATCTTGCGGAAATAGGCCCGCAGTTCGTTGGGTGTGTCGCGCCGGGCGCGGTAATCGTAATGCACCGGCTGCTGGATGCCGGTGATCGCGCCGCCCAGGTAAACGGGGCCCGCGTGGTTGTGCAGGTAGTTCACCGCCGGATGCGCGCTGTCATCGGCGCCGAAGACTTTCTCAGCCTCGCGCGCCTTGTTCGGGGTCCACTTGTCGGTGACGGACAGGATGGCGAGGATCACGCCCTCCGCGTCGCGCAGGGCGATGTCCTGGCCTTCCTCGACGGTGCCTGCGAATTTCTCGGAGATATCCAGCGTGATCGGCATCGGCCACAGGGTGCCGTCGGCCAGGCGCATGTTCTCGACGACATTGTCGTAATCTTCCTGCCCCAGGAAGCCCTTGAGCGGGGAGAACCCGCCGTTCATCAGCAATTCCAGATCGCAGATCTGGCGCGGTGTCAGATCCCAGGAGGGCAGATCGCCTGCCTCGATCCGCAACTTGGCGGCGCTGTCATTGGAGACGTAGAGCTCGGAGATCGGGGCGTGGGGTTGCGGCTGCATCGGGGCCTCATGCGGTTGTGTCTGACGGTCTGATGCGGTGCTGCATGGCGCCAAATGCGACAAAACGCAACAGTGTTGCAGGGCAACCCTGCCTTGCGTGTCTGCCTTGCGTGCGCGCATGAAAGCCGTGCTGACCGGGGGGCATCGTCGCGTGTCGCGGCATGCGAAGTGCGCGTCTGGACCGGGTGCGCGGCACGCAGGCGCAAATCCGCGCGGGCCCAATCACATAATTGTATCGGCAACCCCCCTTGCATTTCGCTGCATCAATTGGTGCAAAGGGTACGATTTACGAAAGGACCCCCCTCCATGTCGCGCCACTTCTTTTTGTCGAGCTGCCTTGCAGGTTCCGTATTGTTCGCACAGTCCGCCTTTGCCCAGGCCGTCACGGTCCAGCAGGGCGATACGCTTTTCTCCATCGCCAGCGCGCAGATGGGATCGGGCCAGCAATGGCGGGAACTGTGTGCAGCCAACGCGGATGTGCTGGGGGGTGATTGCGACACCTTGCAGCCGGGCATGGTGCTGAACATTCCGGGCACACAAGCGCCTGTTGCGGTGTCGGATCCGGTCCCCGAAGCCATGCCCGATGTGGTGGAGCCCGATATGGTCGAAGATGTCGCACCGCCCGCCGATGCGACTGCGCCGGTCGATGTGGTCTACGACTTTTCCGCGCTTTTGGCCCCGGTCTTCACCGCGCCCGAGGGATTTGAGGTCGACCATCAGCTTCCCGAAGGCCCCGCCCGCCTGTCGGGCAACACGCAGGACGCGGGGTCGTCCGGGCGGCCCGGTATCTACCTGAAGCTGCCTGACGCGCTGGAGCAGGCGGTTTCAGGCAAAACCGTGGTGGTTGAGATGCTGGCGCGTCTTGCCGCGCCCGGACAGATCGACATCGCCTACTCCACCAGCGATGTTGGCAATAGCGGCTGGCAGCGGTTCGAGCTGGGCACCGCCTATGACCGGATCGAGTTCCGCTACGACGTACCGGAGATGCGCAAAGGTAACGGGGATTATCTGGGCATCCTGCCTGATCCGCAGGGTACGGGACAGGTGCTGGAGGTGTCGTTCATCGGCATTTCCGTCGCGCCATAGGCGCGCAAGTCAGGTAAGAGCCATAGGCGCGCAAGTCAGGTAAGAGCCATAGGCGCGCCCCACCGCGCGCCTGTGGCCCTTTTCAGGGCGATCCTGTTCGCCAGATTTAACTGCGCATGTCCCTGAGGTGTTGGCGGAGCTCGAAATGTGTCGGGATATCGGCCAGCTCGGGCGACAGGGCGCGGACCAGATCCTGTTGCAGCTCGGCCGAGAAGCGGGTCTCGACGGGCACGCTCAGAAACGCGTCGATCAGAGCGCGATCGCAGCCCATGCACAGGCAAAATCCGCCTTGTGTGCCGTAATAGCGCTGCCAGGACGCGGGATAGAAGAATTCCAGGAAGATATAGTCGTGGATCAGCTTCAGCCTGTCAGGAGGCAACGTCTTTCGCCAGGCGCGATACTGCGTGCGCAAGGGGCTGTCAGCCGTGTTGAGCATCTGCGCATGACCCGACACGAGGTTGAGCATCTGCTCCGCCTCACCGGTGCCCAGTTGCGTGCGCCGTTTGGGCCAGCCGCGCCACCAGACCGCGCGTGATATGTCCAGCAAGCCCCCGCGCAACAGCACGGCACCGGGCGGAAGGTGCCGGGTCAGCCCCAGCACATCCTCGGTCAGGATGGTGCCAAAGCCCCCCGTGGCGATGGCAAAGGCACGCCTGGCCTGGCGGATCGCGAAAGGTCTGGGCGCGACATGGTCGGGATCGTCTGTGTCCAGCACCCGGTAAGGCACCTTCAGCGTCTCCGCGATCCGCTGGCCCAGCATGACGTCGACCCGGGTCATGAAGTTGGTCGCGTGGCCGTAGACCATCCTGATCCGCCCGAGGACAGGACCGAGTGCGGCGGCCATCAGGCGCGAATCCCGGCCCCCGGACAGACCCAGCACCAGATTGCGCCGGGCACCGACCGCCAGCACCAGATTGGACAGCGACCGGCGCATGTCTTGCGCGATGGTATTCGGGACCTCCTGCGGATCGGGGCAGGCGGGCAGGGGGCTGCGGGGCCAGTGGCGCACCGGTTCAAAGCGGGTCATGTCCAGATAATGGTTGGTGCGGATCAGGCGCACATGCGCATCCGGGGTCTGGGACAGGGTGTAGACCGCCTCGCCCGCTTGCACGCGATCAGGTGGGATCACGGGGTTGGGGATCGGTGCGCGTCCCAGCGCCATGTTCAGCGTCGAGGCCACCGTTCGGGTTGTCGGGTCGTACACCGCGCTGAGTGTGCAGCCTGCATCGCAATAAAGCCGTGCAGGCAGATCCGGAGCATGGCCACCGGGCAGGGCCAGCAACAGCCAGCGGCCTACCAGCGCCTCGGCGCGGTCGCGCACGGCGCTGTCATAGCCGGGATCGCCCCGGTCCAGATCGGCCAGGTAATCCTGTGCAATCAGCGTGTCGCCCCCGTCGCTGGCCAGTCCCAGCAGAACCGCCTGCGCGTGACCGCGCCGGTCGCTCAGCCGCAGGTGGGGTAGGTCCGGTCCTACGAAAACAGCCCAGTCGCCAAGCATCATCCGGTCAAAGCCCGGCACGTCCAAGGCAGCGTTCGGGGTGATCACGAACTGGTTGGCAAACACCTGCGTGAAGTCCAGGTTCATCTTTTCGCACAGGGTCTACCCGTGCAGCGGGCCGGACAGCATCGCGGTCTCTGTTTGTCTGCTCATCCGTGCAACCTGCGGCGTAACTGGCGAAAGAACCGCTCATCGGGACGGGTTTTCAGGACGTGGTTTGCTAGACGAAGCGCCAGCGTTTCATGCCCGCGCTCCAGCGCCAGATTGGCCAGCTCCCGCTCGTAGCGCGGGAATCCCCGGCGGGCGCGCAGCAGGTCGTGAAAGTCGTGCGGCGTCAGGGTGTCGGACATGGCGCGGGTCACGACCTGGCCCAGCACGCCCATCTGGCTGAGCGAGGAGCCCAGCCGGTGACCCAGCAGCGGGCAGCGCCATTTCACCACATTTGGCCCATCAAAGCGCGCGGCGTGGCGTGCGTCCAGATCGACATATGGATCATAGAACAGGTGCATCCTGCCCGCCCTATCCACCGTGCGCGCCGCATCGCCGAATGCGCCCGAGAAATCGCGGCCCCACGCGGTGCGGTAGCGGGTTTCCCAAGGCACCACGCTCTTGTCGAGCGTGGATTGCGGGGAAATCGCCACCACCGTCGCGCCGGGGCAGGCGGTTGAGAACGCCGCTGCGCCGTAGCCGCCCATGGATGCGCCGTAAAAGACGACCCGTTCGAACCCGTCAAAGAACCCCTCGTCGCGCAGGCGCGCAAAGGTGTCGGACACGAACGGATCGCGAAACCAGGTCCAGCCACCCGCGAGGACCCCCATCGCCGAATGGCCGAGGCTTTCGATGAACGACCAGCCCCAGGGGCGGCGGTCATCACGCTTGTCCATCGCGATGTCCAGGTTGTCGAAGGTCACGACCAGCGTCTTGCCTGCCTCCCCCTCGCGCGGGACGAACAGCACGGAATGCTCCGCGCCTTGTGCAAACCAGCCGTGATCCCCGGCCAGGCCGGTGGCGATCTGCGCCCATTGTCCGGCGGAGGCTTTGGGCTGGATCGCGCCCGGCTCCACGCTCAGCACGACGCGGGCATTTTGCTTGCCGTCCACCATGCGCGTGGCGACGGTGTTGGCGCCGCCGCGCGGTTTGAGAAACGGAAACGCGCCCGATCCCTTGCGGATATCCAGCACCAGACGGCTGTGCGCGTGCAGCAGCCGGTCCAGATGCGGGTCGAGCGTGGCGATCTTGTGCCGTGCGCCGAAGCCGTCGAGGGTGATCACCACGTCATGGGGGGCCAGATCGCGCAGGGCGGTGATCAGATGCAGGCGCTCAGCCGGCACGCCGTGCGCTTGCATGTGCGCGCTCCATGCTTGCGCTGCGGGGGAGATATCTGCGGGGAAGCTGGCCGTGCCGTCCATGTCCACATAGCTCAGATCGCAGTCGAATTTGCGAAACAGGGCGAGCGTCAGATCCGGGGCGGAGCCGCCGATATCGGCCACCGTGTCCACTTCGTCCCGGTCGAGAGCCGCCATCACCTCGGCCACGAAGGGATCGGGGGCGGGATCAGGGGCTGTCTCTTATACACATCTGACGCTGCCGACGACTCC